>OHVW01000637.1_pt1 | contig 11446 bp, 9 predicted proteins | sample 1579601 | NCBI WGS metagenome assembly OHVW01 (sample SAMEA3882549, study PRJEB24775) | human gut metagenome | biome: human-associated habitat; feature: intestine environment; material: feces | place: Netherlands | collected 2009/2010 | reverse complement strand
GGATAAACGCTGAAGGCATCTAAGCGTGAAGCCCCCCTCAAGATGAGATATCCCTACGTAAGTAGTAAGACCCCTTGAAGACGACGAGGTAGATAGGTCAGAGGTGGAAGTACAGTAATGTATGGAGCTGACTGATACTAATCGGTCGAGGGCATGACCAAGCAAGGTGATAGGTAGGATGAAGAAAATATTTCTTGTATGCAGTTTTGAAGGTATATAAAAATAAAAAAGCAAGTAAAAACCCTTGTCAAAAGAGGCAAAAGGGTTTATACTATATAAGTATTCCTCGATAGCTCAGTGGTAGAGCATTCGGCTGTTAACCGAAGGGTCGTTGGTTCGAACCCAACTCGGGGAGTTAAAGACAGAAATTGATTTGATTTCTGTCTTTTTATATTGTAAAAGAGTATTATATAATGCTTAATGCGGATTAAAAAAGTATTAAAAATAGTTCGATAATAAGATGCAAAAAGGAATAAAAAGATGAAATATATTTTACAAACGGATAATGAAACAATAGAGATTCCGATTATACGATCAAAAAGGAAAACACTAGGGTTAGAAGTGAAATATGATGGTACAGTAAATGCAAGAGTTCCAATGCGGGCACCAAGAGAGATTATAGAAAGATTTATCCGGGAACATGAAGCGTGGATTATCAGAAAGCGGCAGGAATGGAGCCTGGCTGGAAACAATCAGGATGATGTGGCAGGAGAGTTTGGAGAAAGAAAGAAACGTGGGGCGAATGCGGTAGATCCGTCGAAGATTCTTCCACCGGTCGAAACGAAAGAAGGAAAAGCGAAGATCAGACAATATATAGAAAGGCAAGTTGAATATTATGCAAAAATAATGGGTGTTACATATGGAAGGATATCTATGCGTAACCAGAAAACACGATGGGGAAGCTGTAGCAGCAATGGAAATCTGAATTTTAATAATCGGTTGTTATTTGTGCCAAAAGAATTGGTTGATTATGTAGTGGTGCATGAATTGGCACACAGAAAAGAGATGAACCATTCGAATGCATTTTGGAATGTGGTAGAGAAGTATATGCCGGATTATAAAGAACGTAGGAAAAAACTAAGGGAGTATCATATAGAATAAGAAGGAATACACAACAATCATAAGAAAACATTTACTTAAAGAAAAATATATAGAAAACTTCTATAAATCATAATGCTTATAGAATATGTGCGAAAGATACAAAAATAAACAAATGCTTTGTAGGTCTATGACGATGAAAAATAATTTGAAAATGTTAAAATGTTAACTTGTTAGGAATAGAAATAACAGGTCTGGAGTAGGTGAAATGTTTAAAGTAAGTTATTTTTTGGAAGTCCTGCCGATTATTGCGAGTAAAGTTAATATTACATTTGAATTAACGGTAGATGCGACAATATTCGCACTGATTGTGGGAGTCATTATTGCAATCATCGGTTATTACAAAATTCCGGTGTTGTATCAGCTGACCAGAGTGTATGTCTCTATTATGCGAGGTACACCGGTCGTAGCACAGTTATATTTCTTCTATTATGGAATTGCATTATACAGTGCATTTGTAAGAAATATGACACCTCTTATCGCAGTAGCGGTAGTTATGAGTTTTAATATGGGAGCTTTTATGTCAGAAAGTATCAGAGGAGCATTATTATCCGTTGATGAAGGACAGAAAGAAGCTGCATATTCACTGGGAATGACGAATTTTCAGCTAGTTACGAGAATCGTAATTCCACAGGCTGTACGTGTGGCGTTGCCGCCGCTTTTTAACGACATCATTAACCTGATCAAGATGACTTCACTTGCATTTATGCTTGGGGTACCGGATATCATGGGAGCCGCCAAGATTGAGGGAGCCAGAACGTTCAGATATTTTGAAATTTATGCGGCCGTTATGCTGGTGTACTGGCTGATCATATTTGTGCTTGGAATCTTACACAAATTATTAGAAAAGAAATGTGCAAATATGTATTAAGACAAGATCTTAAATGGAACAACCATTGAGATAGATGCGTTATCATTTATATGACAAAGAGGAGATTAAGTATTATGAAAAAACGTGTATTAGCTGCTTTATTAGTAACTATGATGACAGTTGGAGTTGTTGCAGGATGCGGAAGCAACGCAAAATCTGATGATTCAGATAAGAAAACAAGTTCTGATTCTAAGAGTGATGACAAAAAAGATTCCGGAAAGAAAGTAACAGTTGTTACATCTGGAACAGGAGAACCATACAGCCTTATTTCTGATGATGGAAAATGGACAGGTATCGACGCAGAGATGTGGGATGAAATTGAAAAACGTACCGGATGGGAAGTAGAAGTAAAACAGGCTTCTTTCGATGCTATGTGGGGAGAACTGGATACAGGACGTGCTGATGTAGTTGCAAACTGCCTTGCAGTAAAAGAAGAAAGAACAGACAAATATAATGCAACAATCCCATACTACGGAGATTCACAGTGCATTATCGTAAATGATGATTCTGATTACAAGACATCTGATGATTTAAAAGGAAAGACTGTAGGATGCACAAACGGACAGGCTGCACAGACAATTATTGAAGATATGGCAAAAGAAAAAGGATTCACAGTAAAGCTTTATGAAGACAGTGCTGTAGGTATGAATGATCTGAAACTTGGAAGAATTGATGCATATGCAAATACAACAACAAATGTAAACGCATTTACACATAACAATACAGATGCAAAATTCCGTTTCTTTGATGAACAGCTTCTGGCAAATAATGTAGCTTATTTCCTCCAAAAAACAGATGACGGAGATAAACTGACAAAAGAATTAGATGATGTAATCCAGGATATGTTAGATGACGGAACAGTAGCAAAGATTACTGAAAAATGGATGTATGCTGATATGACAAAATTAATCCAGAAATAAGAAAAGTCAGGAAGATTAAAACGTATGGGAACAGAAACACAGTTGGTTAAGGTTGAACATTTATATAAAGAATTTGATGAAAATACAAAAGTATTAGAAGATATCAATCTGACGATCAATAAGAATGAAGTGATTGCAATTTTAGGACCTTCGGGAACTGGTAAATCTACATTACTCAGATGTCTGAATTACCTGACAGTACCGACAAAGGGAAAAATAACAATTGGTGATGTAACGGTAGATGCACAGAACCATACAAAGAAGGATGTAATAGAATTGAGAAAACATTCTTCCATGGTATTTCAGGGATATAATCTTTTCAAGAATAAGACTGCATTAGAAAATGTAATGGAAGCGCTGACCGTTGTACAAAAAAAGTCAAAGGCAGAGGCGGAAAAAATTGCGTTAGAACTGCTGGATAAGGTAGGAATGAGTGAAAGAAAGGACTTTTACCCATCGAAACTGTCCGGAGGACAACAGCAGAGAGTTGGAATTGCAAGAGCACTTGCAGTAAATCCGAATGTGGTATTATTTGATGAGCCGACATCGGCATTGGATCCGGAACTGGTAGGAGAAGTACTGAATACGATCAAATCTCTTGCCGAAGAAGGAACGACAATGATTCTGGTTACGCATGAGATTGGATTTGCAAGAGAAGTAGCAAGCATAATCCTGTTCATGGACGGAGGAAGAATTGCAGCCGATGGAAGACCGGAAGAAATCATCGATCATCCAGAGAATCAAAGACTTCAGCAGTTCCTGAATTTTGTTAATCGTAAATAGAATGGCTGAAAGGTCTGCACAGGGTTTGTGCAGGCCTTTTTTGAGGAGTTGGTACAATGAGCAATATAAATGATAAGATAAGACAAATTGCAAAAGAGACAGAACCGGAACTGATCCGCATCAGAAGAGAACTGCATCAGTATCCGGAGCTTGGAATCGATCTTCCAAAGACACACGAGATCATCAGCCGTGAGTTACATAAAATTCCGGGCCTTAAGATAAGAGAACATGCTGCCGGTGGGTATGGTCTGATCGCAGAACTTAAGGGGAAGAAAGAGCATGGGAAAAATGTTTTGCTGCGGGCGGATATAGATGCGCTTCCACTGGAAGAAAAAGTGGAAAGCACTTACAAGTCCAGGCATGACGGACGTATGCATGCATGCGGACATGATGGACATGCGACATGGCTGATCGGTGCGGCAAAGATTCTGGCACAGCTGACAGATGAATTCGGTGGATGCATAAGATTCGCATTTCAGCCGGGGGAAGAAGTCGGACTTGGCGCGGATACGATGATAGAAGAAGATAAAGTACTGGAAGATCCGAAGATGGATATGGCATTTGCCGCACATGGATGGCCGTCTGTAGAGAGTGGTAAGATTGGAATCGTGAGACGCTATGCATTTGGCTGTGTGGGAGATTTTAAAGTCAGAATTATCGGAAAGAAGGGGCATGCATCATGGCCGGAGCAGACGGTTGATCCGATTGCGGCGGCAAATGAGATCTACCAGCATATCCCGGCAATACTGACACGTACAGTTAGCGGAACAGAGCCTAAGATCATGTCAGTTACTTATATGCAGGCAGGGGATGTGAATGTCAGAAATATCATTCCACAGGACTGCGTATTTGGCGGAACGATGAGGGCCGTAAAACGAGAAGTTCTGGAAAAAATGAAAGCAGAACTGGAAAAAGAGATCAAAGGAATCTGCCAGGTATACGGAACTTCTTATGAGGCAGATATCAGGATTCATGGTGGAAGTGTAAAGAATGCTCCGGAATTATTAAACGGAGTGAAAAAGTCAGTAGCCGATGTACTTGGAAAGGAAAATGTTTATATTATAGAAGAAGATAATCTTGGCGGAGAAAATTTTGCAGAATATAGCTGTCGTGTTCCGGCGGTATATATGTTTATTGGAATTAAACCGGAAGAGAAAGAAGCGATTCCGGGTCTGCACAGTCCGGAATATCAGTTTGATGATACGGTACTGGCAGGAGCAGCCGCTGCATTTGCCAATATTGCGATTCACGGCTGTATGGGGGAACTGAAAGAAAATTAAAAAGAACAGGAGAGGTATCAGAATGGAAAAGCTGGTTTATGTAGACCGAAGAAATACAAACTGTAATAAATGGGACGGACAGCAGAAAATGTTCGGAGAAGAAGGACTTCATGCAATGTGGGTGGCAGATATGGACTTCCGTGTACCGGAGTGTGTAGTCAGTGCACTGAGGGAATATGTGGAATCCGGAGTGTATGGGTATTATAAGATTCCGGATGCTTATTATCAGGCATTCATTGACTGGGAGAGGGAGCATCACGGATATGAAGTGAAAAAAGAATGGATCCGGTTTTCACCGGGAGTTGTAGCAGGATTCCACTGGCTGTTGCAGATTCTGACAGAAGAAAATGATGCAGTAATTGTAAATACACCGGTATACTATCCGTTTTTAGACGCAGTAAAGAACAATCACAGAAATTTAATCTGTTCCGATCTTAAGAACGAGAATGGAGAATACTCGATTGATTTCGATGATTTTGAGAAAAAGATCACAGATCATCAGGTGAAATTATTTATTTTGTGTTCACCACATAATCCGGCGGGAAGAGTATGGAAAAAAGAAGAGTTAAAGCAGCTTTTTGAAATCTGCAGAGCGCATCAGGTGTATATTATATCAGATGAGATCCATCAGGATCTGGTATTTGGAGAAAATAAGCATATCCCATCTTTGTCAACCGGAGAGTATGATGATATTATGGTATCGATCGTGGCTGCATCGAAGACATTCAATATTGCGGGTGCACAGAATTCTATGGTGATCATTCCGGATGAAAAACTTCAGGAAAAGTGGGATGCTTATGTAAAAGGCAACAGAGTACTGGGAGGAAATGCTTTTGGTTATGTTGCAGCGCAGGCTGCATATACAGGAGGCAATGAATGGCTGACACTGGTACTGGATCAGATCGAAGAGAATTATCAATATCTGAAAGCAGAACTTGCGGAAAAACTTCCGGAGGCGGTTGTGACTCCGCTGGAAGGAACGTATCTTTGCTGGATCAATCTGGAAGCATATGTAAGTGCAGATGAGATGAAAGAAGTGATCCAGAAGAAGTGCCGTCTGGCCGTTGATTTCGGTGACTGGTTCGGCGGAGAACGCTTTGGTACGTTTATAAGAATGAATCTTGCGACATCAAAAGAGAATGTAGAGATTGGTGTCAATGCGTTGATCATGAACTTAATGAGAAAATAGCTATAGAAATTATCAATAAGATTGAATCACTGGCATATGATTTTCTATTTGACAGATAGAATTTTCTACGAGAAAATATCTGTATATGGAGTGAAAAAGATATGTATGAGATTGATGTCTGTTATAAAATAATTTTTGAAGCAATGCTGGAAAAGCCGGAATTGAAGAGTATTGCTGAAAAGATAAATAAATATACGGGTGCGAAGATAATATTTGTGTCAGGGTCTGGAAAGATCCTGGCATATTCGTATGCATGCGAGCAGGATAACAGCGAATCTGTCAAATGGAACCATGTAACATTTTCTGAATATGAGAAGTTCCGTCGGGGAGAGGCTGCAGGAGCGTATCAGATTGCTTTGAAACCGGTTGAAATACCGGGAAGGCCAGACGGATATGTAGTCATTTTGTATTCGGAAGAAGAGTTCCGGCAGTTTTTTGAAGAGCTGGCAAGTGTGCTCGGACAGGCAGTAAAGCATTATTTCGCGGAAGCAGAGAAAGAGTTGGTGGTTTTACAGCCGATGCGTGAAGCGCTGCTTGCTTGGAGTCTGTTCCATGGAAAGACAGAAGGAATACGGCAGATAGAAGAGATATGGGCCGGACAGTATATAGAAGTGATGGTATTAAAAAAAGATCTTAAGGAAAAACAGGTTTTGTGGGTAAAAGGGATATGGGACAGTTATTGTATCTGCGAAGAAACGGACAGGATCCTAATATTATTTTATGGATTAAGAACAAGAAATACGGAAGAAGTTTACCGGAAGATCACGGAAAAAGGGATAAGATGCAGCATCAGTGAACCATATGGAAAATTAGACAGATGCGAGGCAAAGTATAAGTTGTTAAATCGTATGGCGATGGTGAGCGGACTGGAAAATGATCCGGTTATGAAACGGGAAAAGGAATGGTCGGTACAGGGACTTTATACATATACAACACCGCTCTTTAAAGAAGCGGGATTAAGTGATTACCGGTTGTTACGGCTGCTTCAGGAAGACAGAGAGAATAATACGGATCTCTACTATACATTAAAGGTATATCTGCTGAATGAAAATAATGTAACAATGGCGGCAGACAGCCTTCATATTCACAGAAATACACTGGTCTACCGGTTAAAGCAGATCAGGGAATGTATAGAGGCTGATATCAATGATAACGAGACAGCAAGGGAACTGCTGGCATTTATGATGATGTATGACGTGTCGAGACAAGATCAGAAAAGGCAAAAGTAAGGAGAGCATATATGAAACTGGTGCAGGATTTACCAGAGATATTTGAAGAGTTTGGAGAAAAAAAGAGAGAAGCATTTCTGGAAATAAAAGAATATAAGGATAAGGGAATTCCGGTTATAGGGATGTATTGTGCCTATTTCCCGACAGAACTTGCAATGGCAGCGGGAGCAATCCCGGTAGGTCTTTGCTCTTTTTCAAATGAGACGATCACGGCGGCGGAACGGGATCTGCCGAAAAGTATGTGTCCGCTGGTAAAATCCAGTTATGGATTTGCGATCAGTGACAGATGTCCGTTTTTTCATTTTGCAGATCTCGTGATCGGAGAGACGACATGTGACGGAAAAAAGAAGATGTACGAGCTGATGTCGGAATTCAAGCCAGTTCATGTAATGGAACTTCCGAACAGTCAATCCGAAAGAGGACTTGTTTTCTGGAAAAGTGAGATTATTCGTACAAAAGAATATCTGGAAGAATTCTTTCATATAGTGATTACGGAAGAGATGATCCGTGATGCAGTACATTTAAATAATGAGATCCGTATGTCGTTGAAGAACCTTTGCGAATTGATGAAACTGGATCCGGCTCCTGTAAAGGGGGAAGATATCCAGAAGATGGTGCAGGGGAGTAAATATCGATTCGATTTTGCAACAACTCCGGGAGTGGTGAAAGAAGTGATCGATAAGATCATGACAGAATACAGACAGGGAAAGCATCTGGAAAAACGCCCGAGAATACTGGTGACAGGATGCCCGATTGGCGGCGACAGCCTGAAAGTGATCCGTGCGATAGAAGATAATGGCGGAGTTGTTGTGGCGATTGAAAATTGCAGCGGTGTGCGGACACTGGGAAATCCGGTGGAGGAAGACTGCGAAGACATCTACGAAGCCATTGCAAGAAAATATCTGTCAACGGGATGTTCGATCATGACACCGAACGATAACCGGATCGATCTGATTGGTGAGATCATTGATGAATATCATGTAGATGGAGTTGTTGAGATGATATTGACCGGATGTCATGCGACAGGGGCAGAGTCTGTTTATATCAGAAAATTTGTAACAGAAGAGAAACATCTGCCATATATTGCCATTGATACGGATTATTCTACTGCAGATCAGGGGCAGATTGCTACCAGACTGACAGCATTTTTGGAAATGATCCAGCCGGGGACAGATGAAGATCTGGATATCAATTATTGCTATAAGATTGTGCTGGCAGGGATGACGGAACAAAGGTCAAGAGCAGAAATTTTGGAAGAAATATGGAAATATACGCATATTCCGGTATGTATAAAGAGCGGGGAACAAGAAACAGAAGAATGGGTTGGAATCAGCAGGGAAGAAGCAGAACAGGAATGTGGAAAGAGAATGGAATATAAACTGTCAGAAAAGAATGGAGTTGTGATGGCAGTTGTTCCAGAGGGCGTCAATAAGGAAAGTGTGGAAGAACTCTTAGAATTGTTGGCAAAAAGCTATCACATGAGAACGCATACCCGTGAGACAGAAGAAAGAGAAATTCCGGATTATATGTGGATTATAACGGAAGAACCAAAAAATCTTATACATATCGGACGGGATCTGACAAAACAGGCCAGAGTGAACAAAATGCTCACCGGATTGAAGCTAAGGCAGATACAGGATAATGAATTATTTATATCGGGAATGGATGGCAAAGAAGCCAGAAACGGTATAATTGATGTGTGTCGCAAATCTATGGAAGATGAAGATGGAAAAATAATGATCGGAAATGGATTTTCGGACTGGGGGAAAAAAGAAGAGAACAGACAGTTGCAGTGGCAAGTATTGAATATGGCTGTAAGACAGAAACAGAAAGAACAGGTACTGCTTGTGGAAAATTATTACCATGAACTTGCAATTAGTTGTATCAGTGAGAATCTGGGACAGGAAAACATATATCTGGAAGAATTAGAGATTTTGAAAGAGGAGGATAGGAAAACGGGAAAAGAACTTTATAAGACTTTGTACTGGTACCTTCGGATGAAACGGAACGTTGCACAGACGGCCGCAAGACTTAGGATCCACAGAAATACATTACTGCCAAGAATTGCACGGATCAATGAGCTTTTAGATCTGGATGAAAAAGACGGAATGGAATGTGAAAGAATTCTGATGGGAATGGAAATAGAAAAGTTAAAAAATGACTGATACGCAGGGTATCGGTCATTTTTTTAATTATGTTTAAATTCTTCAGACATTCGATACCCACGGAATAAAAGTTAGGATTCCTAACTTTTATGTAGGTCCAGGTAGCCAGTCTGATGCATTAAATACCAATTTTATTATGTATATTACTGTTTCTGCTTCAAATATTGCTTCGTATAAGTACAGACCGCAAAGCACTTCCCGCACAGATCCGTATCAATCCCAGTACTCTTTCGCATAATTTCCCGCTGCTTCTTATAACATGCAGAAACAGATACGATATCTTCGCGTGGCATACCCGAACGCCACAATGTATTTTTCAGTGCATGTGCCGGGCAATACCGGACGCAGGCATGACAGGCACCGCACTGAGAGCGTGTAACCGGAGCATCGCAGGTCAGCGGGGCATCGGTCAGAAGAGAAGAAATCCTTACAGCAGAGCCATATTGTGGTGTTACAAGCAGACAGTTTTTGCCGATCCAGCCGAGGCCGGCTCTGGTGGCAACAGTTTTGTGAGGTAAAGGACTGCGGTTGTCCGAGTCTACTGTTATCCGGTCTGTTGTCTGGGCATAAGCCTGGTATCCTCTGCCTGTCAGATATTTTTCACCGTCAGTTACAATGGCATTCAGTTTGTCGTTCAAAGTAGTATACAGTTTGTAGTATTCTCTGGTTGGAGCAAGTTGAAGATCTTTGATGACATGTTTCGGCAAGGGAATTGCGACTGCAATTCCAACCGGATAGTCAGAAGATGGAACTGCGGTCAGATCCCCAATTCCGACCAAAGCAGCACCCTGTGAGATCATATAATCTCTGAATTCTTTTGTGGGATTCATAAAAATCCCTCCTTTCAGAACATTTCCGTTCATTGACTTATTGTACATTCAATTTTACAATAGAATGCAGAAGAAAGATAGTGGGAAGGGAAACTATTATGGAAAGTAGAATGATGGAATTAATGGAAGCGATTCAGGAAAGTGAAGGACAGGCAGAACGCAGGGTGCTTACTTTGCTGGGCGGCAGATACATTTCTGAAAAGGCACTGGTCATAGATGGAAAAATTGTCTGGGAAAGCAGGAAAAATGGTTATTTTCATGGATATACAGATGAGATAAAGAATATTACAGAAAGTGGAATCACCTATATTGGAAATGAGAAAGTATTCTGCGATACATTGGGACAGGAAAAACAGATTGTGATCTGTGGTGCCGGTCATGTGTCGATTCCGGTGATTAAAATGGCAGTGATGATGGACTGTGAGGTAATTGTACTGGAAGATCGTCCGATGTATGCGGATCATGCAAGAATGGCCGGGGCGTCACAGGTTATCTGTGAACCATTCGAAGAAGCACTGGACAAGATACAGGGAAGTGCGGATACGTATTTTGTGATCCTGACGAGAGGACACCGGTATGACCAGATCTGTCTGGAGAAAATAGCTGCAAAAGAGCATGCCTATATCGGTATGATCGGAAGCCGCAGAAGAACAGCACTGGTAAAACAAAGTCTGGCGGAAAAAGGCGTGGATCAGGAGGTGCTGGATGCAGTGTATACACCGATCGGTCTGGATATCGGAGCGCAGACACCGGCAGAGATCGGAGTGGCAATTATTGCAGAGATTATTGAAGTAAAGAACAGGAAGAAACGGACTTATGGATATTCCAAAGAAATTATGCGTGCGCTGACTGCTCAGGAACCGTATCCGGAAAAGAAGATAATGGCAACGATCATTACCAGACATGGTTCCGCACCACAGGGGCTGGGAACCAAAATGCTGATATACAGAGATGGCCGCTGCGTTGGGACGATCGGCGGTGGATGTATGGAAGCAAGAGTCATCCAGATTGCCAGACTTATGGCAGCAGGAGAGGGAGAACAGGCAAGGATCTGCCATGTAGACATGACCGGAAATGAAGC
>OHVW01000629.1_pt1 | contig 11543 bp, 9 predicted proteins | sample 1579601 | NCBI WGS metagenome assembly OHVW01 (sample SAMEA3882549, study PRJEB24775) | human gut metagenome | biome: human-associated habitat; feature: intestine environment; material: feces | place: Netherlands | collected 2009/2010 | reverse complement strand
GAAACGGGGAAGTGATCGGCAGCGGACATGGCCGTACCAAAAAGGCGGCGGAGCAGCAGGCGGCTTATGAAGCGATCCTGAAGCTTCGAAAGCGCTAAGGAGCCTATAATATATGTATTTAAAGAGTATAGAGGTTCAGGGCTTTAAGTCATTTGCCAATAAGATAGTATTTGACTTTCATAACGGAATTACAGGCATTGTAGGTCCTAATGGCTCTGGGAAAAGTAATGTCGCCGATGCTGTAAGATGGGTTCTTGGTGAACAAAGTGCGAAGCAGCTTCGTGGGGCGAAAATGGAAGATGTCATATTTGCAGGAACACAGAACCGTAAACCTGTTGGTTTTGCGTATGTTGCAATAACACTTGATAATAGTGACCACGCACTTCCTGTTGAATATGATGAAGTTACGGTATCAAGAAGAGTATACCGTTCAGGGGAAAGTGAATATCTGATCAACGGCAGTGTCTGCAGGCTCAAAGATATCAATGAGATGTTTTATGATACAGGTATCGGTAAAGAAGGATATTCCATTATCGGACAGGGACAGATCGACAGGATCCTAAGCGGTAAACCGGAAGAGAGAAGAGAGCTTTTTGATGAGGCAGCAGGTATTGTTAAATTTAAGAGAAGAAAGAATACCACTATCAAAAAACTGGAGGAAGAACGCCAGAACCTGGTCAGAGTGACAGATATCCTCTCGGAGCTTACCAGACAGCTGGAACCACTGGAGAAACAGTCAGAGACAGCAAGAGTTTATCTTTCCAAAAGAGAGACGCTTAAGGAACTGGATGTGAATATGTTCCTGATGGAGTATGCTGCTGCAGCCAAAGAACTCAAGGAACTGGAAGAAAAGAACATAATTGCGCAGAATCAGCTGAAGGATACCCAGAGTTCCTATGACCGGACCAAGGTGGAATATGAACGTCTGGAACAGGAGCTGGAAGATTTAAATTCCAAAATGGATGCACTTCGCATTTCCGGTCAGGAGCAGGCAATCCGTAAACAACAGCTGGAAGGCCAGATCAATGTATTAAATGAGCAGATACTGGCAGGGACACAGAATGAAGAGCATTATAAGGGACGTATCCAGACAATTGAGGCTGAACTTTCAGTAAGAACAGATTCAAAGAAGAAACTTGAAGAAGAAAAAACGGATATTTATGCACAGTTAAAGGCTGTCCGTAAGAAACTTTCTGAGGAAGAAGAGAAATTAAGGACAGCGCAGGAGAATATGGAAGCCTGTACTCTCGAAGTGGAGAATGGCAAAAATGAGATCATTGAAATTCTGAACAGCCGCGCCAATGTCAAGGGTAAAGCCCAGAGATTTGATGCAATGATGGAACAGGCAGAAATCCGTAAGGCAGAGATTAGCCAGCGTATTCTCAGACTGAAGAGTGAAGAGGAAGAGCAGCAGACCATTCTGACTACAGCCCGGAAACAGTATGATGAGATTACATCCCAGATTGAAAATGCCAATGAGGAATGTGAACATCTGAATCTGAGTGTGATGAAGATTCAGGAAAAGCTGAAGGAACAGAACACAAAGCTGGAAGCAGAACAGACAGCCTATCACAGAGAGGCATCCCGGCTGGATTCTCTCAGAAATATCGCGGAGCGCTATGATGGATACGGAAACAGTATCCGGAGAGTTATGGAACAAAAAGAACGTGTTCCGGGAATCCAGGGTGTTGTCGCAGATCTGATCCAGGTAAACAAAGATTATGAGATCGCTATCGAGACAGCTCTTGGTGGGAGCATTCAGAATATTGTTACAGATAATGAGCAGACTGCCAAAACCATGATCGAATTTCTGAAAAAGAATCGTTATGGACGTGCGACCTTTCTTCCCATGAGCAGCATAAGTCCCAGAGGTGAGTTTACACCGAAAGAAGCACTGAAAGAGCCGGGCGTTGTGGGGATTGCCAGCGAACTGGTGTCCGTAGCTTCTCAGTATCAGCAGATCACGAAATTCCTTCTTGGAAGAGTGCTGGTAGTTGATAACATTGATCATGCCATTGCAATAGGAAAAAAATACAGACACAGTCTGAGAATGGTCACAACAGAGGGTGAATCCTTAAGCCCGGGAGGTTCCATGACCGGCGGTGCCTTCAGAAACAACAGCAATCTGCTTGGAAGGCGGCGTGAAATAGAGGAACTGGAAACAAAAGTAAATCAGCTGAAGCAGAATCTGACCGAAATGCAGAATGCTGTTGAGGAAAATAAAAATCAGAGAAACAGGCTTCGTGATGCCATTGCAGGATTTCAGGAAAAACTCCGTCAGAAATATATAGAACAGAATACTGCCAGAATGAATATCAAACAGCAGGAAAAGAAAGCTGAGGAGATCCGAAGCGGATATGCGCAGATCAACAGAGATCAGGCAGAGATCAAACGCCAGGTCATGGAAATCCGGCAGGATCATGACCGGATTGCCAGGGAACTGGCGAATTCAAAGCAGGATGAGAAAGAACTGGAGAGTTTTATTGAGGCAAAGCAGTCAGAACTGGATGAATGGAAAGAAGAAGAGAAGAAAATCACCCGGGAGTTAGAAGAAATCCGTCTTCAGTCATCCGCTCTTGAACAGAAAGAGAAATTTGACCAGGAAAACCTGAGCCGTCTGAAAGCAGAAATCACAGCTTTTATGACTGAGAAAGAGGATATTTATCAGTCTCTTGCTCACAGCAGTGAAGAGATGGAAAAGAAGCAGGAGATGATTACTCAGCTGAAAAAAGAGTCGGAAGAGTCTGTCCTTCATGAAGAACAGGCACAGATGCAGCTGAAAAATCTGCAGAAGGAGAAAGAGAGCAGAACTTCTCAGCATAAAGATTTTTTTGAGAAAAGAGATTATCTGTCCGGTCAGATCGGACTTCTGGATAAGGAATGTTACCGTCTGCAGGGACAGATGGACAAGCTGGAGGAGAACAGGGAAGAGCGGATTGCCTATATGTGGTCCGAGTATGAGATCACCCCCAATAATGCCGTTTCCTACAGAAAAGAGGAACTTACTGATCTTTCGCAGATGAAGCGACAGGCAGCTCAGATTAAAGATGATATCAGAAAGCTGGGACCTGTAAATGTAAATGCTATTGAGGATTATAAGGAACTTCTGGAAAGACACACCTTTCTGTCCGGCCAGTATGAGGATTTGGTCACAGCGGAGAAAACTCTGGAACAGATCATTCAGGAGCTGGATGAGGGAATGCGGAAACAGTTTTCTGAGAAATTTGGCGAGATCCAGAAGGAATTTGACAAGGCATTTAAGGAATTGTTCGGAGGCGGAAAAGGAACTCTGGAGCTGGATGAAGAGGCAGATATCCTGGAGGCAGGAATTAAGATTATTTCCCAGCCGCCGGGAAAGAAACTGCAGAATATGATGCAGCTTTCCGGTGGGGAAAAAGCTCTGACAGCTATCGCACTTCTTTTCGCGATCCAGAATCTGAAGCCGTCACCGTTCTGTCTGCTGGATGAGATCGAGGCAGCGCTGGACGATTCCAATGTTGGGCGATTTGCCGGATATTTACAGAAGTTGACGAAAAACACACAATTTATTATAATAACCCATAGACGTGGAACTATGAACGCCGCAGACCGGCTTTATGGTATTACCATGCAGGAAAAAGGGGTATCCACACTGGTTTCCGTCGATCTGGTGGAGAATCAGCTTACCCAGTAACAGGAGGAGTTTCACATGGCAGAAGAAAAGAAAGGTTTTTTTAAACGATTAGTCAGTGGACTGGCAAAGACCAGAGACAATATCGTAGCCGGATTTGACAGTATTTTCAGTGGTTTTTCCAGTATTGATGAAGATTTTTATGAAGAGCTGGAAGAGATTCTGATCATGGGTGATATCGGGATCAATGCGACCACTTCTATTATTGAGAATTTAAAGAAAGAAGTTTCCGAACGTCATATTAAGGAACCGATGGAATGTAAACAGCTTCTGATCAATGAGATCAAGGATCAGATGCGTGTGGACAGCACAGAGTATGAATTTGAGAACCGCAAATCCGTAGTCTTGGTGATCGGTGTCAATGGTGTCGGAAAAACCACTTCAGTAGGAAAGCTTGCAGGAAAATTAAAAGACCAGGGCAAGAAGGTTATCCTTGCAGCAGCCGATACTTTCCGCGCAGCAGCAGGAGAGCAGCTTACTGAGTGGGCGAACCGCGCAGGTGTGGAGATCATCGGCGGACAGGCGGGAGCAGATCCTGCATCTGTTATCTATGATGCGGTGGCTGCAGCCAAAGCAAGAAATGCAGACGTACTTCTCTGCGATACAGCAGGACGTCTTCATAATAAAAAGAATCTTATGGAAGAACTCCGCAAGATTTACAGGATCCTGGAGAGGGAGTATCCGGATGCATATCTGGAGACACTGGTAGTGCTGGATGGTACCACCGGACAGAATGCCCTTGCACAGGCGAGACAATTTGCGGAGGTCGCAAATGTCAGCGGTATTATCCTTACCAAGCTGGACGGAACTGCGAAGGGAGGTATTGCAGTTGCCATCCAGTCTGAACTGGATATTCCGGTGAAGTACATTGGCGTAGGAGAAAGTATTGACGATCTTCAGAAATTCGATGCAGATGCATTTGTAAATGCGTTGTTTGATGTAGACCATAAAGAAAACCCGGACGCTCAAGATTAGGATGTATTTTCGGAGTCAAAACAAGTACAAAAAGATTCCGGGAGTACATTTAGGACAAAATGGAGGAAAAAACAATGCTTACTTTAGAGAGTTTTGAACAGGCATCAGAGATCGTAAAACAGGTCACACAGGAAACAAAGCTGATCAAGAGCAGCTATTTCAGTGAACTTACAGGAAATAAGGTTTATTTAAAACCGGAGAATATGCAGCGTACAGGTGCATATAAGGTTCGTGGTGCCTATTATAAGATCAGCACTCTTTCCGATGAAGAGAGAAATAAAGGTCTGATCACAGCATCCGCCGGAAATCATGCACAGGGTGTTGCCTATGCTGCGCATAAATATGGTGTGAAGGCAGTGATCGTTATGCCTACCACAACTCCGCTGATCAAGGTTGAGAGAACAAAGAGTTACGGTGCAGAGGTTATCCTGCATGGTGATGTATATGATGAGGCATGTGCACATGCACTGGAACTTGCTGAGAAAGAGGGATATACCTTTATCCATCCTTTCGATGATCCGGCAGTTGCCACAGGGCAGGGTACCATTGCAATGGAGATCGTTCAGGAGCTTCCGCTTGTTGATTATATTCTGGTTCCGATCGGTGGAGGCGGACTTGCAACAGGTGTTTCCACACTTGCGAAGCTGTTAAATCCACATATCAAAGTCATTGGTGTGGAACCGGCAGGGGCTGCCTGCATGAAGGCTTCTCTGAAGAAGGGTGAGGTTGTGACTCTTCCGCACGTAAATACGATTGCTGACGGTACTGCCGTACAGACACCCGGAAAGAAAATCTTCCCGTATATCCAGAAGAATCTGGACGATATCATCACTATCGAGGATGATGAACTGATTGTTGCTTTCCTTGACATGGTTGAGAACCATAAGATGATCGTAGAGAATTCCGGTCTTCTGACAGTGGCAGCGCTTCGTCATCTGGATGTGAAGGGAAAGAAGATTGTTTCTATCTTAAGCGGTGGAAACATGGATGTTATTACCATGTCTTCTGTTGTTCAGCATGGTCTGATCCAGAGAGACAGAATCTTCACAGTATCTGTGCTCATTCCGGATAAGCCGGGTGAACTGGTACGTGTGGCAAGCGTGATCGCCAGGGCGCAGGGCAATGTTATCAAGCTGGATCATAACCAGTTTGTAAGCACGAACAGAAATGCGGCGGTGGAACTTAAGATCACATTGGAGGCTTTTGGCACAGATCATAAGAATGAGATTGTTAAAGCTCTCGAAGATGCAGGATGCAGACCAAAGGTGATCCGTCCAAGTCTGTGATTGTCTCAGAGTAGCATCTGCCATGTAAATAAATGAAATGGGAGCCCTGGTGTTCAGTATATGGATATCAGGGCTTTTTTGTAACTTATATTAGAGGTCTCAAAGGGACGCGCAGAAAAACAGTTTGTTTCGTGTGCGGTTTCGGGATCTAAGATATTCTAAGCTGCCATAAATCTGCTAAAAGCATGAGCCGTCTTATCAAACTCGCTCCGTTGCAAACTTCGCTCAGACAGTGATGCAGCCGGCTCATAACGCAGATTTCTGCCAGCTAAGAATATCTAAGATCCCTGCAAATGCACACAAAAACAAATAATTTTCCTGCCGTCCCTTTTTAATACGAAAACGGATATACCCACCCTCAACAATGGCCTATACCCGTTTTCATCACATGAACTATTCGTTTATCTCTCTCAAAAACTCTATTATCCTACTCTACAGAAATAACATAATAATAAATCGGCTGTCCACCCGCATTCAGTTCCACATCACAATCCGGATAAGCCTCCTCCAGAGCCGTTGCCAGCTCCTCAGCTTCAGCCTCCTCAGTATCAGCACCATAATAAATACTGATCACCTCAGACTCATCGTCCACCATCTGGGCAACTGTCTCCTTGGCAACTTCCATGCGGTCCTTGCCAACAGCCAGGATTCCATGATCACCGATACCCATCATATCACCCTCATGGATCTCCTTATCATCAATCCTTGTATCACGCACAGCATACGTGATCTGTCCGGTCTTCACATGTTCGATTGCCTGAAGCATAGCCTCAGTATTCTCCGCACTGTTCTTCTCGGGCACATAACTGATCATGGCAGTAATTCCCTGCGGAATGGTCTTAGTCGGCACAACCACGATCTCTTTATCCTCAGTAAGATCCCTTGCCTGGTTTGCAGCAAGAACAATATTCTTATTGTTCGGGAAAATATAAATAGTCTTTGCATTTACTTTTGCAATGGCATTGAGCATATCCTCTGTACTCGGGTTCATTGTCTGACCGCCCTCGATCAGGTAATCCACACCCAGTTCCTTAAAGATCTCTGTCATTCCCTTTCCCACAGATACGGAAATAAAGCCTACTTCCTTCGGCGGCTGTGCTGCTTCTTCTTTTTCTTCCTGTTCTGCCTGCTCTTTCGCCATTTTCTCGGCATCCTTTATAAGCTTCTCCTGATGCTCCTCACGCATATTGTCGATCTTCATACGTGAAAGTGCACCAAAGGTAAGGGCTTTCTCAATAGCCTGTCCGGGATGATTGGTATGAACATGAACCTTCACGATCTCGTCATCTGCAACAAGCACAATAGAATCACCAAGGGACATCAGGAATTTCTTAAATTCATGCTCTGTCTCCTCGGACATCGGCTGGTTCAGAAGAATAATAAACTCTGTACAATAACCAAATTTAATATCAGCCTCTGTCTGTGCATCGATCTTAGTCACAGCAGGACCTTTTGCCTTGTCAAACTGTGTATAATCAATCTCTTTGCCAAGGAAACCATCATATGCACCATGGTATACTTCCAGAAGTCCCTGTCCACCGGAATCCACTACTCCTGCTTCTTTCAGAACCGGCAGCATCTCCGGTGTCTTTGCCAGAGTTTCCTCCGCATGAGCGATCACGCTCTGGAAAAATGTATCCAGATCCTCTGCTGTCTCCGCAAGCTCTACAGCCTTGGCAGCAGCCTCTCTTGCAACAGTAAGGATTGTTCCTTCCTTCGGTTTCATGACTGCCTTATATGCAGTCTCCACACCTTTCTCCATGGCTGCCGCGATATCAATGGCATCCAGTTCCTTACTGTTCTTAACACTTCTGGTAAAACCACGCAGAAGCTGAGAAAGAATAACACCTGAGTTACCTCTTGCACCGCGCAGAGAACCGGAAGAAATCGCCTTGGCCAGTGACTCCATGTCAGGCTCTCCCAGAGAACCTACTTCTGCTGCTGCTGCCATGATTGTCATTGTCATATTGGTTCCTGTATCTCCATCCGGTACCGGAAATACGTTCAGTTCGTTGATCCATTCTTTTTTAGCTTCCAGATTCTTGGCTCCTGCAAGAAACATCCTGGAAAGTATTCTGGCATCTATGGTTTTGTTATTCACCACAAGTTCCTCCTCTATCCTAATCAATTGCGCGTACACCTTCTACATAAATATCGATCTTATCGATCTCCATTCCTGTAAAGGCCTCGACTTTATATTTGACATTGCTGACAAGGTTGTCTGCAATTGTACTTATATTCACGCCATATGCCACAATAACATGGAAATTCAGGCGGATTTTATTGTCCTCTGTAATTCTGACGCTGATGCCATGTTTCAGGCTGTTCTTTCCAAGAAGCTTTACCAGTCCGTCCTTCATACTGACTGCAGCCATGCCTACGATACCAAAACATTCTACAGCAACGCTTCCTGCGTAGGTTGCGATTACATCTGTGTCAATTATGATCTGACCTAATCCGGAATCTATACGTCCATTCATATGGTTACCTCCAATGCTCATTATTGTATGTAAGTGTATTATAACCTCTTTTCACAGAAAAAGAAATATAATTTTTGAGTTTTTTCCTTTTTTTGCTTGCAAAAGCACAATTCATCTGTTACAATGTAATCTGTTGAACACAAGGTTACTGTTCAGACGCTATGCACACAGCACGACAGTAACAATAAAGCGTCAAGGAGGTGCTATCATGGCTAAATGTGCAATCTGTGAGAAAGCTGCTCATTTCGGAAATAATGTAAGTCATTCACATAGAAGATCCAATAAAATGTGGAAATCTAACGTAAAATCCGTTAAAATCAAGACTGCTGAGGGTGGAGCTAGAAAGACATATGTATGTACTTCTTGCTTAAGATCCGGTAAAGTAGAAAGAGCATAATAACACCATTACCCCTGTTGCAACAGGGGTATTTTTTTTGCAAAAAAGACTGTCCCTCTGTTCAGATATTCTTTACCGAATATTCTGCCTGAGCTGACAGTCTTTTTTTATTTCATATGTCAAACGGGATATTCGCAATCTTCTGTAAAGTTAATGACAGAAAAGATGATATCCCAACAACAGGAAAACTCCGGCCGAAACCACCAGAACCACATTTTCTGCGATCAGCATCCCTATTATCATCCCAATTCCTATGAAAAACAGCATAAAGCCGAACAGCTTTTCCAATTCTTCTGCACCTTTTTCATCGGTTTGCTATAGTCTATGCAAAAATTATTTTTCTGATTCGCCGACAGATTCTTCGTCACCTTTTCCGGAGGTAAAACGGTCTACAAAATCCGGAACCATATCAAGGATCTTGGTGAGACCATCCTGATTTTTCACATTGACCAGCTTTGTTGTTCCATTCTGAATCACAAGCACTGCACAGGGAGTCATCTTTCCTGCCATTCCGCCGCCACCGTTATCCTTCTTCTCTCCGGAAAAAGCACCGGCACCTACACCGAAAGATACATCCATCAGAGGAAGAATGATCGTATCGCCTACATGGATTGCCTCTCCTACCACTGTTTTCGCAGAAATAAAACTGTCCATTCCCTTGAATAATGAATTTACGGTTTCTTTAAAATTGTTTTCATTTGCCATGGTCATGCCCTCCTGGTTTTCCAACGTTTTATAACGTATTTTATATTTTTATTGAAATAAATACTCACTGCTGCCCGCACAGGAACAAATCCGTAGATCCTGCCTTTTGCCCTGATGTTTCCATACAGATAATTCTCACTGTCAAAACGGGGATTGATCTGTATACAGTTTTTGTGAAATGGAATTGTCATCCCAAGTACAGCAAGTGCCGCACCTGTCAGCGCCGGATCTTCAAAAGAAAAAGTAACCTGCCCTTCTATCCTTGTAGGAAAAATATGCTTAAGCAAAAATTTTCCATGTTTCCATACAAGCTTTCTGGCAGCTGTCACTCTGGGATGTTCTATAAACGCCTTCCACCAGGACACATTCTTCTTAATCTTCCCGAATGTCCTGCGGATATTTTGCAGTTTTGTACGAATCGACTGAAATATATTTCGGATCCGGTCATAGATCCTTTTTATAAAAAACTGCCTCTTCTTTAGACTATTCCGATCTGTATCATCTGCATTCAGTTCCTGCTGTCCGGATATCTGACTGTTTCTGATTCTCTCTGTATCAGCAGATGTATCTGAAGCTGAATTTCTGTCTGTTTTCAGATCCTCAGTCTCCATATTCTCTGATTTCTGGTGATCAACCACTGATTTTTTATGCTCTTCTTCCCTGTTTCCGTCTATGCCGGATACAGATACCTTTTCTGCGCCGGATTTCTCCGGATTTTTCCCGGATTTCTTTGTTACAGCCCTCTTCTCCTGCCGTTTTTTCAACAACTTGTCTACAGGAATTCCAAACAGATGAAAGGATATCTCCATCTGCTGATCTTTCCATTCCGCTCTCAGCGAAATCCCATGAAACAGCCAGCTTACGATACCCTCTCCCTCTGTCTGTTTCCAGCCACCTTCTGCCTTGACAGCTGATGCCTTATATCTTACAGGACAGAACAGTACAAGAAGAACTGCCAGTAAAAGAAGGCCCAGCAGAATTCCCAGGATGATCAGTATAAATTTAAGGATCAGCCATAAAATATGTAACATATTCTCACCTGTTTTCTATATATTCAGCTGTTGCGAAGGTTCCCGTTTCCCTGTACATTTCATCGATCAGACTTCGCAACATCTCCAGGGCTTCCTCTTTGCCCTTCGCCATTCCTATGATCTTCGGACAGATTCCATAAAAGCTCTTCTGTATCAGCATTGCTGCAGGAATAATATCCATCAGATTCACAGGATTCTCTGACAGAGTAAGGAGATAAATGCCCAGAACCGGTTTTCCGCTGTTCAGTTTCTTTTTTATCTTCTCAGGATCCTTTACAGATTCCCCTGCAAGAAAATTCTCCTGCCATTTCAGCATCTTACACCCTCTCCCGTTTCTATACCACTTCAGTTACAGTATTTCCATTTTCTCCAAAATTTAAACCGGGCTGCGTTGCAAAAAAACACAGCCCTGTTCTCTCGTTAATAATACTTATGCTGTTTTCCCCAAAGTCCATTGCTTCTCATCTCCAGATATTCCTGATAAGCACGCTCTACGATCTGTTTCTCGTTTGAAAACCTCAGCAGATGATAGATCTCATGAAATTTATAATATCCGGAATCTACAAAAAACTCCTCTCTCTGGGGCTTACTATGATAATTATCCGCAGTCATAAGATACCAGTGTACCTCTTTGAAAACCACGTCCTCCGGAACGGTAAAGTTATATTGGCTCTTTCCGATGTATTTCACAATGGTCGCACGCACTCCAGCCTCTTCCATCACTTCCCGCAATGCTGTCTGTTCATGCGTTTCGCCTGGTTCCACTGTTCCTTTCGGCAATACCCAGCCCTCATAACGGTTCCTGTAAGATTTATACAAAGTAAGAATCTTACCCCGATGAATTACCACACCGCCACAGCTCGTTGCTTCTATCATAATGCAATCCCTCCTGTTTTGCGTGGTATTATAAACTGAGTATAGTATATCTCTTTTTTTCCAAACCCGCAAGCTATAAATATCATTTCATAACATATTACCGATTAATTAGTTACTGTTCAC
>OHVW01000626.1_pt1 | contig 11592 bp, 9 predicted proteins | sample 1579601 | NCBI WGS metagenome assembly OHVW01 (sample SAMEA3882549, study PRJEB24775) | human gut metagenome | biome: human-associated habitat; feature: intestine environment; material: feces | place: Netherlands | collected 2009/2010 | reverse complement strand
CAGAACCGTAACGTTTCCCCAGATAAAACCTGCCAAAATAAACCTGTCCCTTTTTGGCAGGTTTCTAGAAAGGCTATTCGGACTGTGAAGGATCCCGACCTCTCCGCAACGGCTGCGCGCGACGCTGCCCGCATCGTTTGGTTTAAGCGCTATCCCGCCAAGCAGACGCTCGTCGCATTTTTGCTCGCCCTGCTGGCGACCACGGCGTTTTCCATCGATCCCGCTCCGGTGTCGAGCAACGCGGTCCTGGCGATCGACCCCAAGGCGACGGGCACGCTCTATGTGTGCTATGAGGTACTTCTCTCGTTTGCCGGCCATACCGACGCAGTGATGCTGCTCGCACTTGCCTGTTTGCTTACGCTGCCGTTTCGCTATGTGTTCTTTGGCCGCGGTGACGCTTGGCGCCCGTCGGTCGTGCTGCCATCGCTGTTCTTTGCCGTTTGCATGGTGTTTGGCCGTAGCTACGACCTTACCGATTCGGCCGAGATTGTGCTGGGCGACAAAGCGCGCGTTATCTGCGCCTGGATTGGCGGCGCGGGCTGGATGCTTCTGGCGATTGTTGCCTTCTATCTGGCTTTTGAGTTTTTGGATTGGTTGGGCTCCCGCCGCATTCCGTTTTCGGAGGCGCATTTTGGCCGCGTGTGGCGTGTGGTCCACGCTGTGCTCTCGGTCCATCCTTTTGTCGGGCCGTTTCTTGTGCTCATGATTGTCTGGGCGCCCACGCTTATCGCCTCGCTGCCCGGCTTCTTTATGGGAGACACAGGCGCGCAGATCCGCCAATGGTTCAACTACCCTAACGGCACGAGCGATTACCTACGCCTACTTAATCCCAACGTGCTGCTCAACGGCCATCATCCGGTGGTGCACACGGCCATCATCGGCTCGTGTGTGCAACTGGGGCTTTCGCTATTCAACAGCGCCAATGCGGGGCTTGCCATCTACATCTGTGCCCAATTTGTCATCACGGCCGCCTGCATGGCCTATTCCGTATCGTCGCTGCGCAAGCTGGGCGTGAGTCTGCCGGTCCGCGGCGTCATTTTGCTGTTCTTTGCGTTTATGCCGATGTTCTCCAACTACGCGGCGCTGCTGACCAAAGACGTACTTTTCGCCGATGCGTTTTTGGTGCTGCTCGTTCCGACCGTCAAGCTCGTGGCATGTGGCTTGCCCCGTCGCGATGCCAATGCCGAGCGCGCGGGCGAACAGGCGCCTGTGCTCTTTGCGCGCCACGACTGGCTGTTGCTCGTGCTGGGTGCCATGGGTTCCACGTTTTTGCGCAATGGCGGCCTGGTCTTTCCGTTGGCGGCCTGCGTGATTGCGGCGGCGTTTTGCGCCTGGGACGCGCATGTGGCCCGTCGCGTGGCCAAACAGTCTGGCGTCACGCCCTCGTACGCCACGTCGCGCTTCCGCTGGGTCGGCGTGCTCACAGTGCTTGCGCTCTGCCTTGTCTCCAACATGTATTTCACCAAGGTATTTATGCCGGCGCACGATATCACGCCGGGCTCCAAGCGCGAGATCCTCTCGATTCCGTTTCAACAGACGGCACGCTTCGTCCAAAAGCACGACGGCCTTAATTCGGGCGTTAACCCCAAGGTCAAAGACGATGGCACGATCGAGGAAGCTCCCTGCGACGGCTTGGTGACCGATGAGGAGCGCGCTGTGATCGATCGGGTGCTTAAGTACGAGAACCTGGGCCGTCGCTACAACCCCGACAAGTCGGATGCCGTCAAAAACTGCTTCAATGAGTACGCCTCGCAGGAGGACATCAAGGCCTATTTTGAGGTGTGGGCCCTGATGTTCAAAAAGGACCCCGAGTGCTACATCTCGGCGCTCGTCAATAACTACTACGGGTACTTCTATCCGAGTGCTCGCGATGCCTGGGTCTACAGCACGGCGCGCAGTGCCGAGATCATGGCGAAGCCCGATAACCTCAAGTACTTTGACTTCCATCCGGTCGATAGCAAGGCCGTGCGTTGGTGCGACCACCTGATTAACCTGTACCGCGTGGCGGTGCAGCGCATCCCGTTTATCTCGCTCACCATGAGCTCGGCCACCTACGTGTGGATCATGATTTCCGTAGTGGTCTACCTGTTGCGCCGCCATTCGTGGCGCGCGCTGGCCATCTGGATACCGCTGCTGGGCGTGCTCGCCGTGTGCCTGATCGGTCCATGTAACGGATCGACCTACATGCGCTACCTGTACCCAGTCATTGCATGCATGCCCTTCGCCATCGGTGCCACGATCACCCGCAGCGACCTCCTCTGGGCCTAGCCCAAGATTGGCATATCGGGGACAGGTTGCTTTGCGCCAAGGGCTTGCATCATCACGACGCCTTCATTTTGGGGTTTATCTTGCAGGCCGGTAGGTATATCATAACGACGTTTGTTTATATTGCCCGAGCATCCACGCTGGGCTTTAGGTCAAAACCGATAGGAGACACGTATGTCCGGACACTCTAAGTGGGCCACAACCAAGCATCGTAAGGGCGCGCAGGACGCCAAGCGTTCCGCCCTCTTCTCCAAGCTCAGCCGCAACATCACCGTTGCTGCCCGTCTCGGCGGTGACCCGCTGCCCGAGAACAACGCCAGCCTCGCCGCTGCCGTTGCCAAGGCCAAGGCTCAGTCCATGCCTAAGGACAAGATCAAGTCCGCTATCGATAAGGCCTTTGGTTCGGGTGCCGATGCCGCCGTCTACGAGAACATCGTGTACGAGGGCTACGGTCCCGCCGGTGTCGCCGTCTACGTCGACTGCCTGACCGACAACCGCAACCGCACCGCTGCCGACGTCCGTTCCGCCTTCTCCCACGCTGGTGGCAACCTGGGCACCTCCGGTTCCGTCGCCTTCCAGTTTGAGCGCAAGGGCCAGATCGTCGTTGCCAAGGAGGTCCTGGACGAGAACGCCAAGAAGGAGACCATGATCGCCAACGGTGCTGCCGGTGACGAGGATGAGTTTATGATGGCGATCGCCGAGGCCGGTGGCGAGGACTACGAGGACGCCGGCGAGGAGTGGATCGTCTGGACCGCTGCCAACGACGTCATGGCTGTCTCCAAGGCACTCGAGGAGCAGGGCATCCAGGTCAAGGGCTCCGAGACCACCATGGTCCCGACCACCCCGACCGAGGTCTCCGGTACCGATGCCAAGAAGGTTCAGCGCCTCATCGACCGTCTTGAGGAGCTCGACGATGTCCAGGACGTCTACAGCACCATGGACATGACCGACGAGGTCATCGCTGCCCTCGAGGAGGAGTAGCGCCCGCACGGATTGAGCCGTGCATATCTGGGCATAATGAAGCGAGCATGCAAGCCTCGTGGAATAGATGAGCCGGATCCGCGTGCATGAGGCACCGGACCCGGCTCTTTTATAATGATGTGAATCGTTTTGCATTCTGTGGATCAAGATTTGAAGGGAGCGCCGCATGCGCGTGCTCAAACGAGCCCTGGCGATCGTGTATCTTGCCGCCGCCGTCGTGGCGCTGGGCACGTTAGTCTGCCAGTTTTGGGGACCATATACCTATCGCTTTATGCTGCTGATGCGCGATCCGCTGCCGCGCATCGTTGTTACGGCGTGCGGCGGTGTCGTGGCGCTCGGCGTGCTCGTGGGTTTCTTCCGCCTGATGTTTGCTCGTCGCGAGCCGTCCTGCGTGCATCCGGCGGGGGAGCGTAATATCGAGGTCACGCTCGCTGCCCTCTCCTCGTGTGCTCGCACTGCGGCAGAGCGCGACGACCGCGTGATGGTCGAGCATGTCGAGGCGCGCGTGCAGGGCTCCGACGAATCGCGTGTCCGTTTTAAGGTCGACGCCATCGCGCTCGACGACCGGGACGTGGCCTCCCTTGCAGCCGCGATGCAGCAACGTATCGAGGAGGCCTGCGACACCATGCTCGGCACGCCGGGCACGACCGCACGCGTTCGTTTTTTGCCGTCCAAGACTACCGTCCAGACCGTGGAGGTTTCCGGTGAGTGATACCAATCAAGACAAGACCGTCCGCACCCCGCGCCTGACCATCGATCAGAGCGCTGCGCCGGCAGGCGAGGTCGTCGATCCCAAGGTGGAGGGTACCGAGTCGCATGACGCGGTCGCCGATGATTTTGATGAGGCCATGGGTCTCATCAAGGGTACGGGGGCAGCCATCTGGAGCTATGCCGTCCGTCATCCCAACACCACGCTCGGAGCCGTCGCGGGTTTTGTGCTCGCTGTGCTGGTGCTCACGCTCGGCCTGTGGGATACGCTCGTCATCGCATTCTTTGTGCTGATCGGCGCCGTGATTGGCCAGATCCGCGACGGCGAGAACGGAATCGTCAACTTCCTTGGCCGCCTGTTTAGTGGCCGCTAGCATGTATTCGACTGTCGCATCCGCGGCAGGCATAAGGAGGAACCATGGCTTTTAACACGAAGGTCGATGTGGCCGATACCGAGCTCGAGGAGAACGAGGCGGCCGTCGCCGAAGCCGAGGATGTGACGCTCGAGGACGAGGCGCTCGTCGAGGCCGAGTCCGATGCGGATGAGGACGACGAGGAAACAGACGAGTCCGAGGACTCGCTGACCTATTCCAACGGTGTGATTGAGAAGATCGTCGCTATGGCTACCCGCGAGGTGCCGCACGTCTTGGGCATGAAGGGCAACCTCATGCACTTTGTGCAGGAGCAGTTTGGTGCCGAGAATCTGACCAAGGGCGTGACGGTCGAGGTCACCGATGACAACCGCGTGGTCGTCAACATTTCCGTCATTATCGAGTACGGCGCCTACGCGCCCGCGATTTTCGACGACGTTAAGGCACGCGTGACCGAGCGTCTGGCTGCGATGACCGGCCTTGAGGTGGCGGGCGTCAACCTGCGCATCGAGGATGTCATCACCCCCGAGGAGTACGAGCACCGCACCAACCAGCACGAGTAGCCTACCAAAAAGGTAACCTGCCAAAAAGGTAACCTGCCAAAAAGGGACAGGTTTATTTTGGCAGGTTTTATCTGCGAAAACGTCAAACGGCCGGCCGCACGGATGTATGTGCGGCCGGCCGTTATTTGTATGCCCCCCGATGTAGGCATACCGCTCGTCTAACTAGGGGTTGCAATCGTCGCGTTCCGCGTTACCCTAATGGGCGCATTGTTTCCAAATTGTTAACGAGGGGTTGCCGTAATGGCTGACGAGCACGAAACAGAAAGCCAGGCATGGGCAATTGAGGCTGCCGCGGCAGAGGCGGCATCGCGAGCTGCTGAGGAGGTGCATCGTCCTCCCGTGGTGCCGATGGAGCGCGTGGTTGATCGCACCGATATCGAGCGCGGCGAGCGTGCCGGCCAAAAGCGCAGCCAGGAGCCGGGCTTCCCGCGCTTTTTCGCCGAGCTCAATCTGGGCCTGATTCTTACGGCCTTTGCCATCGTTGCGTTTAAAACCCCTAATCACTTTGCTTTTGGCGGCACCTCGGGCGTGTCGGTCATTCTGTCCACGCTGTTCCCGACCCTGCCCGTCGGCGTCTTTATGTGGATTATCAACGCGGTTCTCGTCGTTTTGGGCTTTATCTTTTTGGAGCGCAAGGCAATCCTGTGGAGCGTCTTCGCCTCGTTTGCGCTGTCCGCCTATGTTTCGTTTTTTGAGCTCTTTATTCCGACTGATGTTTCGATGACGGGCGATATGTGGCTCGACCTGTGCTTTGCCGTGATACTGCCGGCGCTCGGCAGCGCCATCGTCTTTGATATTGGCGCCTCGACGGGCGGCACGGACATCCTCGCCATGATCCTCAAGCGCCGCACCACGCTCGAGATTGGCCGCGCGCTGCTGTTGGTTGATATCGGCATCGTGGCCATCGCGGCCTTTTTGTATGGTCCGCGTGTCGGCCTGTATTGCGTGCTCGGCCTGTTTGCCAAGACGCTCGTGGTCGACAAGGCCATCGAGAGCATTCACCTTCGTAAGGTCTGCACGGTCATTTGTTCCGAGCCCCTTAAGGTCGAGGAGTTTATCGTCAAACATCTCAACCGTACGGCGACCATCAGTCGCGGCTACGGTGCCTTCTCGGGCAAGTGCGTGACGGTGATCATGAGCGTGCTGAGCCGTCGCGAGGCTGTGCAGCTGCGCGGTTATGCGCGCGAGGTCGATCCGGGTGCCTTTATCACGATTGTCGACAGCTCCGAGATCGTCGGCAAGGGTTTCCGCGGCACGAACTAGCACAGACGTATTCAACGAACCGCCTGCTGGCGCCGTGTATCTTGCAAATCGGTCATCTTTGAGTATTTGACCCCACATTGGGCAATAATGATGCTAAAGACATCGTTTGCGATCCAGGTGATTCGCTCAAGATACGAAGGGATGATTTCGATGTTCTGCTCGCAGTGTGGCGCCCCCATGGGCGATAGCGATAAGTTCTGCGGCGTGTGTGGCGCCCCCAATGTCGGTGCTGCAGCCTCCGCCCCTCAGGGTCAGCCTCAACCTCAGCAGTTTGTCCCTCAACCTGTCATGAACGTGCCCAAGGGCTGCATGGCTCAGGCGTTTGAGGATATGACCAAGACTCCGGGCGTGCTGCAGCGCGTGTGCCAGATTGCCTTTTTGCCGGCGCTTATCTGTGTCGTGTCGGTGCTCGTGCTGTTTATTCCCGTTATCGGCGGTATTGCAGCCGCTATCGGCTTTTTGGCCGCTTACGTGGCGAGCGTGTGCGGTTCGGGCTTTGGCATCGAGTGGGGTCGCGATCTGTCGCTTAAGATTGATGACGGTATGGATCGTCCGTTGATGCGTTCCACATCGTTTGGCCTTGGAGTCTTTTCGAGCGTTATTTCGGTCGTGCTCGAGGTTATCGCTGCCATTCCCGTTATCGGTGTAGTGCTTTCGCTGGTGGAGGGCGTGGTAATTGGCGCCGCGGGCTCGTATTCTTATTACGGCTCTTATGCGCTCGAGGCTGCGCTGTTCGGTTCGCTCGGCCTGCTTGTCCTGGCGCTAATTGCCTCGGCGATTCTGGGTGTCTTCTTTAAGATGTTCGCCGACATTGCCGTGATGCACTTTGCGGTGACCGGTCGCGTCGAGAGCGCGTTTTCGCTCGATAAGGTCTGGGCGGCCTTTAAGAACAATAAGACCAAGCTGTTTTGCGCTTCGTGGCTTCCCGAGTTTTTGACGGGCCTGGTCGCCAACGTTGTCACATGGATCTTGACAGCCATCTTTGGCGCCATTGCCTCTGTCGGTATGTATAGCTACTACTATCGTCCTACGGGTATTGAGGCGATTGTTGCCGGCGGCGGCATCACACTCGTGCTGTTCCTGGTGCTGATCGCTTTCGTTACCGTATTTCTTACGGTCTTTGGCAAGATGCTCAAGTACCGTGCCGTTGGCTATTGGGTGGCACGTTATGCAAGCGAGTGGGCTGACGAGGACAAGGACGATGTCCTGACTTTTGTATTGCCCTTCGAGAAGAAGTCCGCTCCCTCGGGTTACAGTGCTCCGGATGCTTCGCCGGCACCTGCAGCCGCTCCCGCGACCGAGCCTGAGCCGGCGCCCGAGTCTGAGACGGCATCTGAGCCCGAGCCTGCGCCTGAGCCTGAGCCGGCACCTGCACCTGAGCCGGCGTCCGAGCCAAGCTCCGACGAGGAACCTCAGGACGAGTAGCCATGCCGTCTGCCATTTGGGGACGGGGTAGAAATAGTAGAAATAGCGCTTGACAGATGAGCGGGGGCGGACGTTTCGACGCGTCCGCCCCCGCTTTGCTTTAGCCAGGCTGTTATGGATGGGTGTGACGACTACTCGTCGTGTTTCTCCTCGCGGCGAGCGGCAGCGCGGGCTTCGTGGATGCCTTTGATTGCGGCATGGCGAGCCGTGCGGGCGTCGTGGATGGCGCCACGAGCCTCGGCGGTCGTCGCCTTGGCAGAGCGCAACTTGGCGGCCAGATCGGGGTTGGTTTCGGCGACCGCGGTGATCGCGGGGCCGTCGAGCTCCTCTTGCGTGGGCTCGGCCAAAAAGTCGATAGCATACTGGGCGGCCACCATGGAGCCCTTTGCCAGCACGGTCTCGTCGATCTTGTAAAAGCAGGAATGCTGGGCGTACGTGGCGCCAATCTTGGGGTTACGCGTACCTACAAAGGCGAGCACGCCCGGCACGCGGCGCAGGTACTCCGAAAAATCCTCGCCCGAGAGCGTGCCACGGTAATGGCCTTGACCGGTGGGGCCCAGGCACTTGATTACGGCCTGACGGCAGCGCTCGCTCGAAGCTGCGTCGTTTTCGACCTTGTAGTTGGCGATGGTGTAGTCGGTGAGCTCTGCCTCGGCGCCCAGAGCTGCTGCGGTATGCTCCACGATGCGTCGCATAAGCTCCGGCATTTCCTCGTGGGTCGAATCGCCGTAGGTGCGCACCGTGCCGGCGAGGTAGGCCGTGCCGGCGATAACGTTGCGCGCGGTGCCGCCGTGCAGCTCGCCGACGGTGATGACAGCCGGTTCGTAGGGGCTGATCTCGCGCGAAACGATGGTCTGCAGGGCGTTGACGATCTCGGCGGCAACCATAACGGCGTCGTGGCCGCGCTGGGGCATGGCGCCGTGGCATGAGGTGCCGCGGACGTCGATGCGGAACCAGTCGGTATTGGCCATGCGCGGACCGGGCTCGCAGCTCACGGTGCCGGCGTCAACCTCGCTCCAGATATGCGCGGCGTAGGCGCCATCGACGCCGTCGAGCACGCCCGTGCCGATCATGAGTTTGGCGCCCTGACCGTTTTCCTCGCTGGGCTGGAAGACGATGCGGACCTCGCCGTGGATGTCGTCAGTCATATGGCGCAGGATTTGCAGCGTGCCGAGCATCATGGCGATATGGCAGTCGTGGCCGCAGGCGTGCATGCAGCCCTCGTTGACGCTGGCGAACTCCTCGCCGGTCTGCTCGGTGACGGGCAGGGCGTCGATATCGGCGCGCAGCAGGATGCGGCGGCGCGGCGCGCCGTCCTCGCGGTAGGCGTCGGGCGCGGTGCCGCGGAGGGTCGCCACCAGGCCCGTCTTAAGGGGGCGCTCATAGGGGATATTCATGGCGTCGAGCTGGTTGGCGATGTCGGAGGTCGTGCGCTCCTCGGCGAGGCTCAGCTCCGGGTGCTTATGGAAGTGCCGACGCTGCTTGATGATATAGGGCTCAAACTCGGCGGCGATATCTCGGATGGCCGCGGTGACGTCGTCTGCCGCGCGAGCCTCGGTCGCCGCCATAATCTGCTGTGCCTTGGTCTTCGTCATGATCGATTTGCTCCTTGCTGGGTTGATCGCAAAATCGTACAGGCTCTCTCCAGTATGCCACCTGCCGCTAGGGCTGGCAAAGCTGCCGTTTGCCGCTTGGCATTTTGTAACCGAGACGGGGGAGTACACTCGGGGGTGTTGAATTTCCTGCCAGAGATGGGGATGCCCATGCAACATATCGATCGGATTATCCGCTCCAAGAACGTCTTTACCGCGCAAGACGGCATCGATACTGCTCGTGAGCTGGCGATTGCCATCGCAGGTGACCGTATCGTCGCAGTCGGCAAGCCCGATGACGTGATCGCCGCCGCTCCCGCCGCCACGCCGGTTCTCGACTACGGCGAGCAGTTTGTCTGCCCCGGTTTCCATGACGCTCATCTGCACTTCTTCCATACCTCGGTCGGTTCTTCGCCGTACATGCTCATGGATATGGGCACGTCCGAGGCGGCGCTGGTACAGCACGCGCTCGAGTTTTCCCAGGACCTGCCCGACGACGCTTGGGTTGTGACGCAGGGCTGGCGCGACTACCGTTGGGACCCGCCCGAGCATCCTACCAAGGCGTCGCTCGATGCGGCATTCCCCGATCGTCCCTGCGTTATGTACTCGGGCGACGGCCACACGCTGTGGCTCAACAGCCGCGCACTCGAGGCGCTCGGCGTCACGCGCGACAGCGAGCCGCCAGCGGGCGGCAGCTACGACAAGGACGCAAACGGCGAGCTCACGGGCATTGCTCACGAAGCGGCTGCCATGCAGCTGTTGCCGCGCTGTCTTGAGTGGCTGGGCGAAGATCGCATCGCAAGCGCTTACGCCGATCAAATGAGGCGCATGGCCGAGCAGGGTATCACCTCGATCTGCGATATGTCGCTCATGCCCATGCCGGGCTGTGATTTTATCCGCGACGATGTCTACGACAAGCTGCAGACGACCGGCAAGCTGGGCATTCGTGCCCATCTGTTCCCCACGCTGCTGGATGACCAGTCGCGTCTAGAAGAGCTCCAGGTACGTTACGCGAACAACGCGCTGCTTTCGGCGCCAGGTTTTAAGCAGTTCTTCGACGGCGTGTCGAGCGAACACACGGCATATCTCACCGAGCCCTATACCAATCCGCGCTTCCCGGGCGACCAGGGTCGTCTGACGGTCCCGGCTGAGCGCATGCGCAAACTGGTTCTGGCGGCCGCGGAGCGCGGTCATACCGTACGCATCCACGTTATTGGTGACGGTGCGATTCATGCCGCGCTGGATATCTTCGAGGAAGCAGCCGACCTGTACGGCCTGCCCCAGCACGGCCATAACACGCTCGAGCACCTGGAGAACCTTCTGCCCGAGGACATCGACCGCCTGCGCAAGCTCAACGTGGTTGCTTCGAGCCAGCCCTGCCACATTACACTCGACCCGGGTGGACCGGAGCGCGATCTGGGCCTGGAGCGCAGCCGCATCATGTGGCCGTTCGCAACCTATAAGCAGCGCGGCATTCGCCAAGCCTTCGGTACCGACAGCCCTATCACGCCCGTTACCAGCATGAACGTGCTCTACACGGCCATCACGCGCCAGGACCCCAAAAGCCACTGGCCCGAGGGCGGCTGGTTGCCGAGCGAGCGCATCGATGCGGCAACAGCCTTGCGCAACTACACCCTGGGCAGCGCCTATGCAGCGGGCGACGAGCAAAACCTCGGCAGCTTGGAGCCTGGCAAGTACGCCGACCTGGTAGTCCTGGACCAAAACCCGCTCACCATCGACCCCCAAGAGCTCCAGGCCACCAAGGTTCAGGCGACCTACCTGGCAGGCAACTTGATTTACGAGCGCTAATATTCATGTCGTACCGTTAAACGCGGCTCGCGCAGCCTATTTTGGGATGGCGCTCGAGCCGCGTTTGCATTTTGGTGGGGATCCACCATGAGCGTCCCTGCTCTGTTGGATTTGGGTGCGGGGCGGAGGTGCTGCTGCCCCGCGCTCAATTTGAATACCAGCAATGCTATCTCTTGGTGTTTTGCATACTTCCCATTACAGATTGCATAAAAAGGCTGGGATGTCCTTCCTGATCCTGATGTACCCCCGCCCGTGCCGTGCAAAAAACGGAGTATTCAGCACCGCGAGCTCTGCCGGTGCCGCTGCGGCTGAGTAACGTTGCGGAGATTGACGTCATTTTGGGGTCCGGCGCGGCGCGAAGCATGCCTTTTTGTCCTGGCGGGGTTTGCCTGCCGACTCAAATCGCCGGTCGAAGGCGTCCTTGGGACCAATATGGTGTGTCCGGCGTGTATGCAGCCGTCCTGGCTTGCTGAATACTCCCAAAAATGCACGGCGCTCCCCAGGGGACCCGTGCGCGCAGCGAAAACCATGCCCACGTTCCTATCCGCATCGCCATTTTGCTGCACTGACTTTTCTGAATGCCGGGACCGAATTAGTTAACCTGCCTCCCGTGTG
>OHVW01000625.1_pt1 | contig 11598 bp, 10 predicted proteins | sample 1579601 | NCBI WGS metagenome assembly OHVW01 (sample SAMEA3882549, study PRJEB24775) | human gut metagenome | biome: human-associated habitat; feature: intestine environment; material: feces | place: Netherlands | collected 2009/2010 | reverse complement strand
CGCTAAAAATGTACGGTCGGATTGTACGGACACGGATGTTGCATTCGATTCCTCTATTTCATTTTGTTGTTTCATTTCTTTTCCTCATTTCTACTATATGCTTGATAATTTTTCCGTTATTTCAAATGTGACATTACATTTTGATACAGCCGTGCATTATACGCTGCAAAATTCTTCTTTTCATCCTCCGAAAATACCGCAAAGATGCACGATACAAGGGCTTCCTGTTTTTCTTCAATGGCACGGACAATATCATCTGTCTGTTCCGTGAGTTTCAGGTGTACGATCCGTTTGTCATCCGAATCTGTATATCGTATCAGATATCCTTTTTTCTCCAGAGTATCGACAGCCGCAGACACATTTCCCCGCTGTAGCATTCGGAATTCCACGATATCCCGCGCAGAATCATAGGAAGGGTTATTATACAGAAACGTTAGAATAATAATCTCGATGCGGCTAAGATTAAACTCATACCGCACACTTTCCAGATATTTCTCCTGTAGTTTCATCAGACATTTCGTCATGTCAAAGACATTGGATGGCGTCTGAAGTTTCATTTCTCGATTCCTTCTTTCAATTAGTTCTTTTTAGAACTATTATAATAGTAAAAAAGAAATAGTCAACCACTATTTTGGAAATAAAAAGAGCCGTCGCCACATATTAAGCAACAGCCCTTTCTCATATATAATGGCTATTTTTCCTTACTGCATACATGCTCCACAATCACACGTACAGCCGCATACAATACGCCGACAATCGGCCATACGATCCCAGCATCTTTCCAATCGTTCGTGATAAAGCTGATACCAAGAAAAATCGCTGTTGAACCAAGCCAATACGCAAGTGAAAATGCGCCCATCTTGTCGCTGATTTTCTTTTTTGCCCTTGTATAATCGCCTTCTTCAAGAAGTTTCTCCATGGCAGCCATCTGCGTTCCTCCCAGCACAAAGAAATATACACCACAAGAAATCAGAAACAGCATAATCCCTACCATACATACAATCGGGAAGTCCCGGTCACTGAATATAGCGATACTGCCAAAGAGCGGAATCACAGAGAAAATGCACAATATAACACCAATCACATTGTAACGGACATATCGCTCATGGAACTGTTCTTTGCGTTCCTTCACCATTCCTGTCACACCATATTCTGTCTCGAAGCATTTTGTCTCTAAGAATTCAAATTTCTTCTGTTTCATATCGGTACATACAAAAATTGCAACCGCAATTCCAACCAGTATGAACATCACACACATTCCAACTCCACCTGCAAAGTCTTCTCCGATTCCAAACACTTCCACTTCGCTGGCTGCCCCTAACACGATCAGGCAGATTGGTGATATCACGCAGAGCCATGTTGCAAATGCGATTCTTTTTGCAGCCTCTTTTATGATCTGCAAAAATTCACTTGCCATTTCCATTGTCACTTTATACTGTGGTTTGTCTTCTTCATAAGAATCCTCCCCGGTATAAATCTCCTCTTCCATCTCATCTTTAATGAGATAGTCCGTCGTCACACCAAAGATCTGACTAAGCTTCAATATTTTATCCAGGTCCGGAACTGCCTGTGCCCCTTCATATTTGGAAATGGATTGTCGGCTGACTCCTAATTTATGTGCCAGCTCTTCCTGAGACCAACCATTCTTTTTTCGCAAGTTAATAATCTTATCCGCTAATATCATAAGCGCCTCCTCCTGCCATCCGCATGGCATATTTGATGTTCTTATCGTACGAATTTTCTCCGTTACACACAAGAAAGCCGCACGGACAATTTGTCAACCGATGGTTGCAACCCCTTATTTTTAGCCATTTTTTATGCGCGAACTAGAAAATCCGCAGAAACACCATATAACAGACTGTTCCAAGCAGGATACTCAAAAATGTATTGTGCTTCCATTTGTAACTGACTGCCACGCCCAAACCAATAAGTGCCGGCTTGTGACCCTGTCGCAATATTTTTCTCTTTTGTTTGCTCATCTTAACTATTGATTCCTTTATGTTTATTTGTCGTGCGTCAAATAGATTCCATTCCTAAGTATATTTATTTTTATATCGCGCGTCAAATAAAAAAGCAGATACCTTATGATATCTGCTCTTCTAACTCTACCACCCCAGATCCAGCAGCCAGTTCTGTAACCTGCGTTCGCGGTCTGCATCCGATAAATTCTCATCCTCCGGGGCTTTGTATTCCCCTTTAATTGTTCCATCCAGTATATATAAGACTCTCTTGCAGCAAGATGCAACCTTGGCATCATGCGTTACCATCATAATCGTTGTTCCTTCGCGATTCAGCTTCCCAAGTGCATCCATAACCTCCGTTGAGGCAGCCCGGTTCAATGCACCGGTCGGTTCATCTGCAAAAAGAAGCTTCGGATGATTCACCATACTTCTGCAGATACACGCCCGCTGCAGTTGTCCCCCGGAAACCTCATTGATATCATTGTCTGCAACCTCTATGATTGACAGTTTCCGCATCAATTCTTCCGCAAATGCAACCTTCTCGGCACGCGGCCGCTCATCCTTTTTACTCTCCATTGCCGGAAGCAGAATGTTATCCAATATTGTCAGATTCTTCATCATATACATCTGCTGGAAGATAAATCCCATCTCATCCAGCCGCACCTTCGCAAGCTCCGTCTGTGACAGCTTCGCAATATCCCTGCCTGCAAAGCAAACCGTTCCGCTTGTCGGCACATCCATACCCGATACCGAATAAAGCAGTGTCGACTTTCCGGAACCAGAAGGTCCCATGATTGCTACCATATCGCCCTCTTCCACTTCAAAGTTCACATTTCGAAGAACGTTATTCTGCCGCTTGTCAATCACATATGTTTTGCACAAATCTTTTACTTCCAATATATTCGCCATAATTTACACCCTTTCCGATTTCATTTTCCAAGTGCACTCCTACTCTACATTTACAATGTCTGTGCCACGAATCCTACGTATATGAAATGCGGTGACGCTGACTGCAATCCATGTAATCGCAAGCACGATACCCGGATAGATCAGGATGATTCTTACCGGACTGAAATAATAGTCTACGTTTATCGCTCCCATCATCGCCCAGATCGGATCACACCACAGTTTCGTAATTGGTCTGGTCAGTACAACTGCAAGGATTTCTGCAAACCCGGCAACCAGCATGAACCGTATTACATGCCACCAGAAGATGCTTCGATTGGAAAATCCAATCGCTTTCAAAAGAGCAATCTGACCATGTTCCGTAGATATAAACGACCGTTCCATCAAAACCGTCACGAGAATAACGACGATTCCTGTTATCGCCAAAAGCAGCAGACAGACCGTATCCATCGTATCCCCAACGCCCATGCAATCTACGCAATATCCCGCAGCATCAAACACTCCGGTAATTCCATATAATTCCTTGATTTTCTTTACACGCGTCCGAATCTCCTTCTCGTCTGGATGATCTGAAAAATCGACCTGAAAGCCCGGCATGGTCGTCGAATACTTCATTGAAGTCGGTGCCTCTTCATGAAGCCGTCCGACCTTCCCCAACTGGTTCATCGTCTGAAATAACGCTGTCACAACACAGTCACGTTTCTCCGTTCCAAAATCAATCGTAACTGTATCTCCGATATCCACGCCAAGCTGATCGGCAATCATCGGCGTAATGGCAATCTCATACGCATTTTGTGGCGGAGTTCCCTTCTCATATGTATAATCCGTCGTATGCGTCTCTGTATTCTGCTGGAATAACACAGAATATAACTTTCCATTTGCCTCACAGGCATACTTGTACCAGACTTCCATGCTTACCTTATCCACCGGCATACCCGCAGCTTCCAACTCATCCGCAATCGCCTGATAGTTCTCCTGCAGGACAGGCTTCTGATCCTTATCCACAAGAACCGGTTTCATCATTTTAGGATCTGTGATATAGATATCCGACTCCTTTCCAAAACAGGTGATCATACTCTTACTCTGCATCGTCGATGTCACCATCACAACGCCAAGCATAAATACCGAGCAGATAAAAAATGGCAGCACGATTGTAATAAACCGGCGTGGTGCACTCAATATATCATTCAGTGCCATATAAAATGGTGTACGCGCGCGACTTTTACTTAACCGGTATATCGTTTTTTTGTCTCCAGTCTGTCCGTTTCGTATCGCGTCAACCGGTGTCAGCTTTCTGACCTTTCCTGTGCAAAGATACGCAAATCCAACCATCAGACCAATCACAGCCAACACGCCGATTGCATTAAAGAGATACCCACCCTCATTGCCAAGCACCATCTTTTTCGAGACAGATGCGATCAGCAGATTGCCAAATGGAATGCTCACGAAAAATCCGACTATTCCACCAACGATTGCCATTGCCAGATATTTCACAATATACAGGCGCCGTATCTTCGCATTTCGGATACCAATCGCCTTCATCACGCCAATCTCACGAAATTCCTCCCGGATGGAAAATGTAATCACAAATTTCAAAATCACAAAGGATACGATGATCAGGCAGATACTCAGCACAAGCACAAGCATCGCCAGAATCATATCCATAACATACGACAGGCGGATTGTAGATCTCTCTGAAGAAAACAATATATCCGTTGCGCTTGCCAATTCCGCTGAAAGTGTCCCTGTATCATCCGTCTCCACCTGAAAGATTCTCCCAAGATAAGGTTCCAACGATTTGTCCGCTTCATACGCTTTGAAATCATTTTCGCTAAGCAGCAGTCTCGTATTTCCCATAAGATCAGAGCCAAGCAGTGCATCTTTGATTTCGCCCGCTACGCGAAATGTCTTGTCTGTGTTTTTCATCTGAATCCGGATCGTATCTCCGACGTGCATATCATTTCTTGCAAAACTTCCGGCAGTAATATAGATTTCCCCATCCGCAATCTCCGTCAACTCCTGATTATCTTCCAGAAAATAATGAAACTGCGTCGTATCCAGCGATTGTATCAACAAAGTATTGTTCTTTACTTTCAGTTTCTCGCCCTGATATGTGACATCTCCATTCGTTCCCCAGATACATTTTTCCATGCTGTAATCCTTTACACATCCCGATGTTTTCAGAATCTGCTCTACGCCGCCATCCCCATTCTGCGTGAACAACACATAATCTTTGATCCCGGCTTTTTCAAAAAAATAATCCGTTCCATTCATAACAGTGACCACATTGTTCAGACCACTCGCAACAAAAACCGCTGCCAGAATTGTGAACAATAACAGGATCACATTCATCGTCTTTTCCCGTTTGATATCCCGCTTTAAGATATTCCAGTACATAAATCTGCCCCTTTCCTTGTTTATGGCTCAATCATAACAAGGAAATTATTAAATAATCCTTAAAAAAGAAAAATGCAGGAATCACCTACATTTTTCTAAGTACAATCGTGACTGCAAAGCCTGTTTCCGGTGTCTTTGCATAGATATCTCCATCCATCTTGTGAAGCAGTTCCTTGCAGATATATAAGCCCAATCCGCTTCCGCGAACACCTGCATGATTGCTTCCACGATAAAACGCATCAAAAATATGTGGCAGTTCCTCTTCTTTGAGACCTGCACCAGAATTTTCAATCGTAATCAGGCTGTGGTCTTCTTCCTCGGAAAAAGAAATATGCACATATTTTCCATCGCCATATTTGATTGCATTCTCGAGCACATTCTGTCCCACTTCAACTGCCCGGTCCAGATCACCATATAGCAGATAATCTGCAAAGGACTCCATCTGAAAGTCTGTATGTAAATCCGCGAATTTTTCTTTGTAATAAAGTTTCAACGCCTGCATCATCTGCGACAGATAAAACTCCCCCTGATGCACGTCCAGCTTCAGGAAATCTTCCCTTGCTGCTTCCGAGATCTCGCCTACATATTTCTTAATTGTCTCTGTGTTTTTGCGAATCCCGCCAATCGCCTGCTGCCTTTTTTCTTCATTTTCATACAGATTTTCCTCCAGTGCCTGCGAGTATAATTCAATCGCCGAAAGCGGTGTGCGTATATCATGCGACAACGACAATAAGAGTGTCTTCTTCTCTTTCTCCAGCTCCAGTCTTCTTAACTTATCCGCCTCCAGCTTTTCCCGCAACATATCCAGACTCCACAGGAATTTTCCGAAGAAACGGCTTTTTTCTGCCTTGATTGGTACAGACAGATTCCCTTTTGCAAGTTCTGTTGTTAGTCCTTCCATCGACGCAAACGGGCGAACCAGTTTTCTTCCGAGCAGTATCAGAAATGCCGCTGTACAGATCCACAACGCGCCCAGCACCAGATCCAGTTTCCATATACTTCCGTACTGCACCGTGCGTCTGTAACAAAACCGATACAGCTTGCCCTGCACTTCCTCCACACGGTATTCTTCGTTGCACACTTCCTGCGCATCAAAAATGCTTACCCGTGTAAGTGTCGGATAATCTGACAACTTAATCTGTTCCAAAGGAATTCCTGTTTCCAGCTCCTGTACACATCGTGCCACATCCACCCGGTACGAATATTCATCCTTGGATTTTAGAGCTTGTACCACGAAAAGGTTACAAATCCCTATCAGACAGATTTCCAACAACAAGAAAATTATTACAAATCTACGATATTTATTCAAACCGATACCCCGTTCCCCATTCCGTGATAATATGCTCCGGATGTTTTGGATCTTTCTCTATTTTCTGTCTGAGCCACTTAATATGTACTGTCAGTTTCTGCATCTCCGATTCACTGTCGCTGCCCCAGATCGTGCGGAACAAATATTCCTTTTTCAGTGTCACGCCTTTATTTTCCATCAGTAATTTTAATAGCTCAAATTCCTTCGCTGTGGAATCAACCTTTTGATCTGCGACATAAATCGTCTGTGTCGCCGTATTCAGGCGGATCGTTCCGGAGATCAATTCCTCCTGTGCGTATTTGCGTTTGAAGATACCATGAATCTTCGCGAGCAGAATATCCATATCGTAAGGCTTTTCAATGTAATCGTCAGCACCCAGATTCAAGCCTTTTAATTTGTCGTTCTTTTCTGTCTTGGCACTCACGATCAGAATATGTGCATTGGATGTCTCTCGAATCTTGGAGCAGACTGCAAAGCCATCCATCCCCGGCAGCATCAGATCTAAGATTATAAGCTTCGCTCCGTATCGTTCAAAAAGCTCCAATGCAGCCTCGCCATCCTTTGCAACGCTCACAATATAATTTTCTTTCCGCAGAAAATCCGAAAGCAGCTCGCCGATTTCATGATTATCCTCTACTATAATGATATCTAACATATATACCTCTACTTCTGCTTCACATCCACATCTACACTCGATGTTACAATCTTGCACAGATAGTCGGAATCCGCATCTCCATCCGGAACATCCACAGCTCCGCTATTGGTTTTCGTCTCAAACCGATATGCGCGTCCCGCTGTAATCTCCATATCGACATCACCGCTCGATGTTGTGATATCGAATTTCTCGGCATCACCGCTCTCCAGATCTATGTCTCCGCTGGACGTCGACATACGCAAGCTTTCTGCGGTTATATCCTGCATCTCAATATCTCCACTATTAGCTCCAAGTTCTATCTGCTTTGCTGTTGCATTTTCCAGATCAATATCTCCGGAAGAAGATGTTGCCATAATGGAATCCGGGGCATTTATATTCTTCATATATAGATCTCCACTGGATGCAGATACATTTACAGTTTCTGCATTCACATCCTGAATTGTAACATATCCGCTCAAGGTTGTTACAGAGATTTCTTTGTATTCCGCATCTGCCAGATACAACCGTGCCGCCGTATCTTTTCCAAATCCCAGTGATACAATCGCCTTATGTTTTCCCTTGTCGTCCGTTGTGAATTTCAGCACACGGTCCTTCACATCCACACGACTCGTCCAATCGTCCGTATCATAATACTCCACATAATTCTTACCGGTCTTTGATTTGCAGATCTCGATATCCATGCTGCTTGCCCCGGCTATCTCTATTTTATCAAATGCATCCGCAATCTGCACGGTTTTCTTCTCGGCATGAAGTGCTTTCATCGTGGTCAGATCGACCGCTCCATTCGGAAACTTAAATCCACCTATTGCAATTCCGATAAATCCTATAATCACACCGATACCGACTAGCACGGAACCAATGATGACCGCTTTTTTAGTTTTGCTCATATCTTAGCCCTCCTTTACGAACTTTCTTTTGATGCCGCTCACAGCTGCCTTACACAGATTCCAGAATCCCACCGTTACCGGCTTCACTGCGACAAAGAACAGAATCGTAAGTCCGACACCTGCGAATCCGCACCCAAGCATAAATACCGCTGCCGGAACATTGCTGATCATCAGGAATGGAACCACAGCTAAAACTCCCGCAATTCCCGCGACTGCTGCTGATATGACTACTGCATAAAATGTAATCAATAGTGAAAATACAACAACTAACATACTTAATACCAGAATTCCGGCTGTAAGCAGAAGCGGCACCCAGACCGGAGAACCAAGTACAATCAGAACAATCTCCCATGCACGCAGGCGATGCGTCGGTTTGATCTTCTGCTTAACGATTTTGCTAAGTGGCGTATCTTCCAGAATCTGATCCACCGCGTCATCCGGTGTATCCATCATGGCAACCGCCTCTTCCTCCGTCATGCCATCTTCCATCCGGTCATCGATCATCTCACTGTAATAAGCGATGAACCGCTCCATATCTTCCGTCGGCATCTTCGGAATCCGCACCCGGATTGCCGACAAATATTCCTGTTTATTCATGGTCTTGTGCCTCCTTCATAGGTTCTTCCCGAACGATAAACCGATAGATGGATTCCAGTTCCTTCCATTCCTCCTGAAACTCATCGATTCGCGCCCGTCCTGCGTCTGTAATATGATAATATTTCCGAAGTCGTCCGTTATGCTCCACCGATTGTACCGTCAGATACGCATTTGCTTCCAGACGTCTCAAGATCGGATACAGCGTCGACTCAGAAATCGTCACATACGGTTTCATATCTTTGATGATCTGATATCCATAGGAATCTTCATCTTTGATTGCCGCCAGCACGCATACATCCAACATGCCTCGTTTTAATTGAATATCCATATGTATACCTCCTTATGTCGTATACTATATAACGTATAGTATTATATGTCAAGTAGTATTTTAATCTTGAACATAAAAAAGAGAACCTGAAAATTCAGGTTCTCAAATATCCGTTCAACTATTTTATCATATTAAAATTAACGCTAATAAGATACACAATACAGCCAGCAAACACATTATTATACCTATAAACGTAAAATATATGTCCTTTCGCCCTTCTAAACGATTATTACATAAATCGTATGCCTCATGCATGGATCTGGAATATGAAAGTGTATATTTTTTTCCAATTGGGTATTTTTTTACCTTAAAATCCTGTCCTAACACAATTCTTTTCTTACATAGCTCATATGGATCATAATACTCAACAATCAGCCTTCCATAGCCATGCATCGCTGTAGCATAACCATTCACTACATCGACAACCGTCCCTTCTATCTGCATATCCTCCATATTGTTCTCACGAATTCGAATTTTCCTCTTTATTTTCCGGAATTGCAGCAATGCAATCCCGCCTAACAACAAAATCGTTGCCTCAATAAATACCCATTCTGATTTACCATGTATATCTGGAATATATCCAAGTTCCATCATTTTTCTTATCATACTGACTATAACTACCAGAAACGATAAAATCTCAAATAATAGTATCCAGTATATTCTCTGCGGATCTTTTTTCAACCGGTATTTTGGATTCACATCCAACACCATTTTGTCAAATTCAGAACCAATCCCTCCCATTTGATTTACCATATCCATAATGGGATCAACCGATCCATCACGTTCTCTTTGTTTGCGTGATCGGATCATCCATATTGTAATAATAATAGCAAATAACATTACCAGAAGGAAAAATCCTGTTTTAATGAAATAAAATACACTCATACTTCATCCTTCTGATATTCTTATTCAAAATACTTCATCATTTCTGCCAGTTCATCCGACACCTTGCTGACATGTCCGGTTGCCGTGTTCATCTGGTCGATTGCTTCGGCAATACTTGTCACATTCGCAGATACTTCCTCGTTACTTGCCGCATTTTCTTCGGAAATCGCACTGAGGTCAGTAATATTGGCTATGATGGACTGCTTGATACCATCAAGCTGCTTTGACTTCTCGCTGATCCGCGTTACTGCCACAATATTGTCACTAATCGTCTTGCTGAGTGTTGCAAAGCTGCTGCATGTTGCAGAGATATCATCCTGCTCTTTTCTGAGCAATGTCTGTACATCATGTACCATACTCACACACTCATTTGATTTCGCAAAGATATTATCAGCCACCTGTTTGATCGTATCCACACCCTCGGCACTCTGCTCTGCCAGCTTCTTGATCTCACTTGCCACAACCGCAAATCCGCTTCCCGACTGTCCGGCACGTGCTGCTTCGATTGATGCATTTAACGCAAGCAGACTTGTCTGTCCGGTAATATCCATAATCAGGTTGACTGCCTCATTGATTGACAGAATCGCCTGGTTTGTCTCTTCAATCTGATTTGTGATCCGCTCAATAATCTCTGCCGACTGGTTTGAGCTGTCCAGTACAGTCTCCATGGACTTGGTTGCTGTGCTGTTCGCCTTGCCCATCTGCTCAGAATTTGCACTTAATACCTGCACATCATTATCGATATCCGTGATTGCATTTCCCATCTCGATGGACTTCGCATTGACATCCTGCACATTATCTGCCAGTGTCACCGCGGTCACAGACAATTCCTCCATCGCCTGACTGATCTGTCCGGCACCCTCATTACTGAAATCAGCGCGCTCATTCAGGGAAGATGTATCCTGCTGCAGATTCACAACATGATCATTTACACTTGTTACAATATTATTCAGTTTTTCCTTAAGTATCTTTGAGGAATCAATCAACGTGTCAATCTCCGCAATTGCCGAAGAGCCTTCCACGTCTTCTGAAATACTTCCGTTCGCAATCCGTTCAATATGTGCTGTTGTCTTCGCCAGTGACTTCCGGATCTTCAACGCAAGGAGAATCAGGGCACCCAGGTATAGAATGCCTATCGCCGCAGAGATCAGTAACAATGTACGCACAAGTCCCTTCTTTGCTGCGTTGACAGTCGCTGTTTTCTCGCCGGCAAATCCCATACCGATCACATCACCGGCATCGGAATACACCGGTGTGTAGTATACATAGTAATCTGCACCTGCAATCTGTACACCATCTGCGTGGTAATCCTTGCCCGCCTGGACAGTTTTCCAGATTGCAGCATCTGCCTTTGTTCCCTCCGGACGGTTTCCATTCTCATCAACAACCAGCTTCGATGCATATCCATCACCATCCATATAATGATAATAACAGACATCGTCCTGTGAAAGAACAAACGGAATCTTCCCTTCCGGGAGAAGGATCTCTCCTTCTGTTATATTGCCATCAGCATCTGCCTTAGCCATATCATAGATACTGACCATGACATAGCCTTTCTCATACATAGTCTCTGTAATCTTGTTGAATTCATCGATCGTTGTCATGACCTGATTGTAATCCGCTTCTTTATAATCACCGTCAAAGGCTTTAGACGTATCTTTGATCAGTGTATG
>OHVW01000605.1_pt1 | contig 11955 bp, 8 predicted proteins | sample 1579601 | NCBI WGS metagenome assembly OHVW01 (sample SAMEA3882549, study PRJEB24775) | human gut metagenome | biome: human-associated habitat; feature: intestine environment; material: feces | place: Netherlands | collected 2009/2010 | reverse complement strand
ACTATTTTATGGGCGGCTCTTTTGCGCCTTCATTTAACCATTCATTCAATAAGTACATTGGTAACTGTACTAGATATAAAATACAGTTTGCCTCGTTAATGCAAGCCGGAGAAAGGTGGCAGATTCCTCGTTAGTCATGCCCTTTGCTTCTGGCACAATACTTTCAAAGACTGCGCCCCGGACGATAAGGCGGTGGCTGCGCGTTCTGCGTTCCTCTTTGAATAGCTTCTGACGCAACACCTTTTCCCGATTTTCAAGCTGCCGGATTTTCTTCTTTCCGTCCTCAATCTCGGCTTGCAGCTCCTCGCGGGTTTTCTCTCTTGGCTTTGTCATGGGTGGTCGCTCCTTTCTGATCATAGGCATAGAAAAAGGACAGTCGATTTTCTCGACTGTCCTCTCGGATTGGTTATGTAATTGTAAAATGTTATTTTTTATTAAACTTTTGAATATCTCCGTAATCTTTAAGCTCACTATTTTCAAAAGCTTGTTGTAAATTATCGCTATCCAAAAACAACACATTTCCACTTGAGGTCAAGGGCAACATACAAGAATCAGCTTTCAGTATTTCTGCCGGATTGTCTATTAGCATAACCAGAGGATTTTTTGCTTCTATCGGCTTCGCTGATCCAAGAGTTACATTTATAGGAAATGCAAGCAGACCGCCACCTTCGTATTCGTATAACCCTGTTCCTTCTGGCAATACACTTCCGTCGTTTGTCAATATCGGCATTTGACTGTCTAAAAACTCTTGCATACTTTTTGATAAGCTGCTATATTCTATGGGTTTTAATTTGCCAGAATCGCCAAAGTTTTCAATCCATTTGGGATTTGTAAACACCAAATGGTCATAATCTCCCAGCTCGGTAGAAAGTTCAATAGCGCTATCTACTACATAGGAGAGGAGCAAATTGTCCTCTTGGTCAGATAGCAAATTGCTTCCAGCAGTTATCAGTTCTTCATCTTCGCATACTGTATCTATGTCAGTATATTCTATAAAACTAATTCCGGTCATGTCATATTCGGAAAGCTTATTTGTATTTCCGCACCCGGTTAAACTAATCACAAGTGCTAATGCAGACATGATTATAAGGTTGTTATGTTTCATAGATGCCTCCATTTTCTGTTTGTTGCCCAATTATTAAAGAAGTATAACACAAACTTATGAACAAATCCACGTCATTTCAGCCTGTCGGCAGCATCGTGTTCTCTGGCATACTCCCACGCCGCCTCTCGGCGTTCTTCACTGTATGGGGCGGTCAGATGGAGAATCTCCTTATCATTCAATCAATCATTCGTTATAAACATCAGAAGCATTTCAATCAGTTCACCAAGTCACTTTTATTTTGTGTTATACTGTTTTATAGATTTTTCTTGGTCTCCGCTTCGCTACGGTCGGTGCAAAGCGGACATCCACTGGATGTCCTGCACCCTTGTATTTGCCCTTATGAGAGTTCGTAAACACTGACGGGACGATATAACACAAGGGAAATAATAAGGGAAAGCTAACCTGTGATAAACTTAGTGTTTTCAAGGGCTTGAGAGGTATTTGATAATAAAATATAACAATTATGAAATTACTTGGAATAGATGAAATCTCAATTCTAATTTGAAAAATTTAATGGTATCGGGCACCAAAAATTTCAGGGTTTGCGGATATCATGCGCATATTCTATGGAAAATTCCGCTGAAATATGCTTTAATAGAGATATATAGCAGTAAATAACAATTGCAAGAGGAAGAAAATGTCTAGAAGAAAGAGGCAGAAAAACGGAATGATAAATAATGAAAATGAAAATAAAATTGACTCTGCAGAGCCGGAAAATAACAGCATGACGCAGCAGACAGTTGACGCGCAGCAGATGGTTATCCCTCAGGAGAGCGAGCGCATCCAGCGGGCTGAGTGGATTCACGAGCAGGTGAAGCTTCAGCGTGAGGCAGAGGATGAGGCCTGGGAGAAGATCATGGAGGAGCAGAAGCTGCTTACAGAGCGCAGACGCTCCATAGATGCCGATATAAACAGCAACAGGGAGCTGAAGCGATACCATGAGGACTGCATGGAGGATATCACAGACCAGGTATATTCACTGCATGGCATATCGGTAGACAAGCTGGAGGGCATAAAAGAGTACAGGAATGCCCTGTTCCGCGGAGAAGCATTCATAGTGTTTTGCATATCTGTAATAATGGCTGCGATTGTGGCATATGCCTATGGACCGACTTCGCAGCTGTGCCTGTATGTACTCATGTGTGTAGGTGCGGAGGGAGCGTTATTGTCCCAAAAGCGAAAGAATATACTGTTTTTCATCCCGCTTATCCTGATAGCGGCGGAGATGGCAGGCTACAAGCTGTATCCGCAGTATCTGGAGTATGTCACGATGGCTGGAGAGGCGCTGGCACTGCTTCTTATGATGATAGGCACTGTGGGATACTTTGTGCACAATCCATACCGCAAGGACAGAAAGAATATAAAGGCTGCAAAGTCAGACCTCAAGGAATTACATAAGGTGGCTAAAAAGAGTGTCAAGAAGAACAAAAAGAGCCGCATAAAGAACGAAGCAAAAGAAGCAAAGCTTGCGGCAAAGCAGGCCAAAAGAGAGACAAAGGCTGCCATAAAGGAGCAGAAGAGGCAGAATAAGCTCGCAAAGAAGCAGGCCAGGTACGAGCTTAAGGAGAAAAAACGACAGCAGAAGAGTGAGCGTGTTGAGCTTAAGCATGAGCTGAAGAAGACTCAGCTCATGGATAAGGTGAGAAGATTTACACCGAAAGAGCAGGAGAGTGAAAGCACCTCTTCGGCAGAGAGCATAGATAACAACATTACAGAAAACAATATCATAGAGAATAACATCATTGATATAGAGCGCAAGGTCAATTAGTCATGGATGAGCATTAGGCAGACAGCTGATACTTCTCCATCCAGTAATTAATCTGGATGAAATATGCGATAAGCTGCGGACCTGCCATGAGCTGGCCAAACCACGGACTGCCGTATTCTGCCGGTGCCTTTAAAAATTCGCGCGTTTTGTCAGCGTCAATGAGAGTGCGCACAGGGGCGTTAGGGGAGTCTAATATCTCCTCCATTCCCTTTATAAGGAGAGCTTCATATCCGGGATGATAAGTCTTTGGATATGGGCTCTTTTTTCTGTGCAAAAGCTCAGGTGGCAGGACATCTGAAAAAGCATCGCGAAGCAGAGTCTTTTCCACACCGTTTTGATATTTCATATGCCAAGGCACATTAAAGACATACTCAATGATACGATGGTCGGCAAAAGGTACACGTGCCTCAAGCTCTGAGTACATGCTGGTGCGATCCATGCGGTCAAGAAGAGTCTGCATGAACCATTTGATATTGAGATATCCGATTATGCGGCGGCTTTCGTCCTCACCGGCCTCGCCGTAAAGGAGAGGTGCTTTTGACCTCGACTCCTCATATCGAAAAGCCTGATAACCGGATAAATCAAGCTCCAAACCCACATCATCGCGCAAAAGAGCAAGGCGTGGAGCGACATCCGATGACCATGGGAAGCCATATCTTTCCAGCAGCTCTTTGCGGTAAAACCACGGATATCCGCCAAAGATTTCATCAGCACACTCACCGGTAAGAGCTACCTTGTTTTTTCGGCTGACGAGGCTGCAGAAATACAAAAGTGACGAGTCCACATCGGTCATGCCGGGCATATCCTTTGCATCGACTGCGGCAAAGAGCGCCTTGAAGAGAGAGTTCTCATCACACTCGAGATAGGAGTGGGCTGTCTCATACTCCTCAAGCATACGATTGACATATGGCAGATCCCTCTCCGGCTGGAAGGCGTTTGCCTTAAAATACCTGTCATTGTCCTTGAAGTCGAAGGAAAAAGTGTTGAGCGTTTTACCACGTGTGTTCATATAGTTTGCGGCGATGGCGGTCACGATGCTCGAATCGATGCCGCCTGACAGAAAAGTACATACCGGCACATCGGAAACCATCTGCCTTTTTATAGCATCCTCCACCAGAAAACGTGTGTGAGCAACGGTATCTTGATAGCTCTCGGTGTGTTCCCGGCTTGTAAGCTCCCAGTAGGTTTCATCATGCAGCCCATTCTGTGAGTAAATCATAAAGTGTCCCGGCAAAACCTCAAACAAATCCTTAAACAGGGAAAGTCCGCTCGTGTGCGCAGGCCCGATAGCAAGAAGCTCTTGCAAGCCCTGTTTGTCAAGCTCAGGTTTTACTGCAGGGTGAGCAAAGCAGGCCTTTGGCTCGGAGCCAAACACCAGAGAATCCCCTCGGATGGCATAAAAAAGCGGTTTGACACCTACGCGGTCGCGGTATAATAGCAGCCGGCTTTTAGCCGCATCCCATATGGCAAATGCAAAAATACCGTTTAAGCGATTGACAAAATCAGCGCCCCAATGGATGTAGGCGTACAGAATAACCTCGGTGTCTGAGGTTGTGGAGCATACAAAGCCGTTTTGGGACAGCTCGGGAATCAGCTCATCAGTGTTGTAAATCTCACCGTTATAGCAGATAGTGTACTCATAGCCGTTGTGGGTGCGCGTCATGGGCTGGTCGCCGCACAGGATATCACGGATGGCCAGACGGCTGTGCGACAGACCAATATGCTTTTTAAGGTAGCGTCCTCTGGCATCGTTGCCGCGGTGGGCGAGCACAGCACGCATCTTCTCAAGACGAAAGTTCCAGTAATCGGTGTTCTCTTCAAAGTCTTCTTTAAAGTTACAGAATCCGGCAATACCACACATAAAAATTCATATCTCCGTAAAAACAGATTTAATTTATATTATGCATACGCCTTGAAGCTGTTAATCCGGTCAGAAAATAAAATGATATGGTGGACAAAAGTCATTTAATTAATCAATTACCAAGCTGATTATAAAATTTTTATTGACAAGAAAGGCAGAATAGCGTTACTCTTATTACAAGGAGTTAGATAACACTAACATGTATAAATGACAGATAACTACAGTAAGTACAATCTGACCAATAATTGTTTTTAAACGTATAACCTTATATAGGGTAAATGTAATTTGAAATGTTGAAAGAGAGGATATCATATGTCAGAAGAAGAGAGAAAGTTCTTAGAAATAGTGGATTTGAAAAAGGGCTTCGGAAGCGGCGAGACGCGCCAGGAGGTGCTGCGAGGCATGAATTTTTCTGTGGCAAAGGGTGAATTCTGTGTGCTGCTCGGACCGTCAGGCTCAGGAAAGTCTACACTGCTCAATATCATCGGAGGCATCGACAGCGCCGATTCCGGATATATCAGCATAAATGGCGACAAGCTGAAGGATATGAGCGAGAAAAAGCTCACACAGTACCGCAGAAAGCACCTGGGATATGTGTTTCAGATGTACAATCTGATTGCAAACCTGAATGTAAAGGAAAATATAGAGGTGGGCGCTTATCTGTCTGACAACGCACTGGATATCGATGAGCTGCTTCACACGCTGGGGCTTTATGAGCACCGCTATAAGCTTCCAAATCAGCTATCCGGCGGACAGCAGCAGCGTGTGTCAATAGGGCGTGCAATCGTGAAAAATCCGGATATACTGCTCTGCGACGAGCCTACAGGAGCGCTTGATTACAACACCTCAAAGGAGATTTTGAAGCTCATAGAGGATGTCAACAAAAAGTACGGAAACACCATAATCATGGTCACACACAATGAGGCCATTAAAAACATGGCAGACCACGTGATAAAGCTTAGGGACGGAACCGTGCGCCACAACGATATCAATACTAATAAGGTTTCGGCCGAAGAGCTTGAGTGGTAAGGAGGATTTGACCTATGAGCAGGAAAAAGATAAAAAATCCTCTGATAAAGCGTATACCAAAGGAAATTATCGGTGACTGGAAGAAATATCTCGTTGTATTTCTTTTCCTCGTGCTGACAATCGGCTTTGTATCCGGAATGTATGTGGCAAACGACAGCATGCTCACCTCTGCGGATGAGGGAGTAAGCAAGTATAAGCAGGAGGATGGACATTTTGAGCTTAAGGATAAGGCTGACAGCGAGCTTGTTACGGCTATCGAGTCAGGCGAGGTAAAAACAGCCATAGATGAAAAAGACAGCGATAGCAGCAAAATTCCTGTTACGCTCTACGAGAATTTCTATCGCAATGAGACTGAGGACTACGACGCAGACGGCAAAAAGGATGGAACCATCCGTGTATACACAAAGATCGGGGATATCAACCTCGCATGTCTCATCGAGGGTTCTTTTCCACAAAATGAGAACGAAATCGCTGTGGACAGAATGCATGCAGACAACGTGGGCATGAAGGTTGGCGACACGATAAAAGTCAGCGGAAAAGAATTCGAGGTATCGGGCCTCATAGCGTATGTTAATTACTCCACACTGCATGAAAAGAAGACCGATATGATGTTTGATGCGATAAAGTTTGACGTGGCAATGGTGACAAAGGAGGGCTTTGAGCGCCTGGACAAGAGCATTCACTATACATATGCATGGAAATACGAGGATGAGCCGGCTGACGACATAGAGCAGAAGGAAAATTCAGATGACTTTCTGGAGGCGATGGTCTCACAGGTGATGGCAGCGGGCAATGAGGTGGAGGACTACACACCACGCTACTCAAATCCGGCAATAAATTTTGCCACGGACGATATGGGCTCAGACAAGGCCATGGGAGGAGTGCTTTTAGACATTCTTATCGTGATAATCGCATTCATTTTTGCAGTGACCATAAGCAATACGATAGCAAATGAATCATCAGCGATAGGCACGCTTCGCGCGTCGGGCTACACAAAGGGCGAGCTTATCAGGCATTACCTTTCAATGCCTGTCATTGTGACATTTCTGGCAGCAGTAGTAGGAAATATACTGGGCTATACGGTGTTCAAGGATGTGGTTGTGGGCATGTATTACAACAGCTACAGCCTGCCGATATACCACACAATCTGGAATCCGGGCGCATTCATAAAAACAACGCTTGCTCCGGTAATTATCATGCTGGTTGTAAATCTTATCGTAATAATTCGCATGATGCAGCACACACCGCTTCAGTTTCTGCGTCATGACCTTAAGAAAACAAAGCGCAAAAAAGCAATGCGGCTTCCGCGCTGGAGCTTCATGAGCCGTTTCAGACTGCGAATCATGTTCCAGAATGTGGCAAACTATCTGATACTTTTTGTGGGAATATTTTTCATCATGGTAATGCTCGCGATGGCAGTCGGCATGCCGGATACACTTGATTATTACAAGAAAAATACCGACAGTATGATGTTTGCAAAATACCAGTACGTGCTCAAATCATACGTAGATGCAGACGGAAACGTGCTTGAAACCGACAACAGTGATGCAGAGAAATTTGACATGACATCGCTCTTAAGGAGGTCAGATGACTTTGACGAGGAGGTGTCGGTCTACGGAGTGGAAACAGACAGTGCATACGTAAAGCTTAAGGACATGGATTCGCTTAAGGATAACGAGGTGTACATATCGGATTCATTTGCAGACAAATATAGTATAAAACCGGGTGATACAATAAAGCTTGATGCACAGTACGAGAAAAAAACGTACAAATTCAAGGTGAAGGGAACTTACGATAAATCCCAGAGCATCGCGGTATTTATGCCGATAGAGCATTTTGCGGATACCTTTGATTTTGCAGATGGCAGATTCAGCGGATTTTTGTCAGACACAAAAATAAAGGATATCGATGAGAGTAATATCGCGACAATAATTACGATACGCGACATTACCAAAATGGCAGACCAGCTCGACCACTCCATGGGCTCATACATGCAGTACTTCCAGGTGCTTTGCATACTGCTATCAGCCGTCATGATATATCTGCTAACGAAGCTCATCATCGAGAAAAATGAGACAGCCATATCGATGACCAAGATTTTAGGCTACGACAACAGAGAAATTGCAAGTCTTTATCTGGTCTCAACATCAATTGTGGTGGTCATCTCGGATATCATCAGTGTAGTACTTGGTGCAAAGGTAATGGACATTGTATGGCGCATAATGCTTCAGACCTTCAGCGGATGGTTTTCATTCCACATGACACCTGTCGGCTATGTAAAGATGTTTGCGTTCGTGCTCATCGGTTACCTGATAGTGACAGTATTTGATTTCAGTAGAATAAAGAGAATCCCGATGGACATGGCACTAAAGAATGTGGAATAGATAGTATAACTGTTTATGATTGAACATTAACCCTATTTGCGCGACAAATTAATCAAAGGCAAAATGTAGATAAATTTTTTATTTACTGATAAACTATTGTATAATTTCACCAAAAATGGTAATATTGTCTTATAATTTTAGGCTAAAGGAGTAGCAGTAGCAGTAGGATAGGAGAGATGGTCATATGGAACAGAGTAAAACTAAAAAAAGAGGTACATTTGCAGCCAAAATCATAGTAATGGTGATTTTAGCTGTTATAGTTTCAAATGTAATTTGTATGGTATTTATTCTTGAAAGCTCCAAAAAACAAATTACAGACAGTGTCAAGCATACCATGGTAGATGTTGTTAATACAACGTCAAAAATCATGGAAAATGAGATTAGTAATTCAGGTGTTGATGATCTGGATTATGATGGTTATGCCAATAATCTTTCAGATGTAAAGCTTGAAGGCATGGACAGTGCATACATGTATGTGGTTCAAAATGATGGCACAATGCTTTATCATCCTACAAAGGAAAAGGTTGGACAGCCTGTTGAGAATGCTGTAATTAAAGGCGTTGTACAACAGCTTCAGGATGGCAAAAAACCGGGCACGACTGTTGTAGAATATGATTTCAATGGAACAACAAAGTATTCGGCATATACGATTTTGAACAATGAAAATATACTTGTGCTTACAGCAGATGAATCTGAGGCACTTGCAGGAATCACTACTGTAACAGGAGTTGCCGTTGGAATCATTGCTATTGTTGTGCTTATTGCAATTATTATCTCATTCATAATGGGACGCAGGCTTATGAGACCGCTTGTAAAGGTCAGTACAATAATTGAGGATGTTGCCAATGGTAATATTGAGGCAGATTTCAGTGTGGTCAAGGAGTCAAATGATGAGATAGGCCTGATTATAGAAAAGATGAAGGAGCTCACACAATCGCTTGGAAGTATAGTCGGAAAGATAAGAAATTCCAGTGATACGATGTCATCAAACAGCTATGAACTCAATGACACAAGCAGTCAGACACTTGCTGCAAATAACGAGATATCCAAGGCAGTCGAGGATGTTGCAGAGGGCTCTACAGGCATGGCAGCATCTATTTCCAAGATTAATGAAAATCTTCTGGAGATGAGCAATGAAACAAAGGACATTAATGCCTCTGTTGATGAAATCAAAAACCAGACGGTAGCAGTGCAGGATAGCAGTAAAATCATGAATGACAAGATTAAATCCATGCAGGATAGCAGCCACAAGATGGATGAGGGTATCTCAGCAATTTCAAAACGCATAGAAACTGTAAATACTACGGTTGACAAGGTGAGCAATATTGTCTCTGTCATTGAGGAAATATCCAGTGAAACCAATCTTTTGTCACTCAATGCATCTATAGAAGCAGCCAGAGCCGGCGATGCAGGAAAAGGCTTCGCAGTGGTGGCACAGGAGATTCGAGTGCTTTCAGACAATACCAATACGGAGCTTGAGAATATCAAGCAGATAATATCATCACTGGTTGAAGAGTGCAGGTATTGTGTACAGGCATCCGGCACCATCGTCGAGGATAATGCCAAGCAGAAGGAAGAGATTAAGGCAGTACTCGATGAATTTGGCTCACTTGATGAGCAGATTCAAAAGACAGCAGAAAAAGCTGATGAAATCGAAGAGCTTGTCACTGCGATGATTGAGCTGAACGATGACATCACGAAGAGCAGCAACAGCCTGACAGACGTCAGCGCAGCAAATGCCGCAGCAACCGAAGAGATGAATGCCAATATCGAGGAGCTCAATGCGATGATGCACGGAGTTTCAGAAATGGCAGAACACATGAATAATGAGTCTGATGGATTGAAGGAAGCATTATCGTTCTTTAATAATTAATTGTAAGTATTCATAAATGAACATTGACCTCCTTTGCGCTTTAAGTTTATCATTAAAGCAAAAAGGAGGTTTTTGTCAGTTTTCAATGTAAATCAGTCGTAAAAGCAGTAAAATGCTTTTGTGGCTGATTTTGGTATTTGGGGGATTATTGATTATATCAGCAAAAACACGTATTATATACATATACAAAAAATTTTACTGTTCACGCTTGAGAGTGGCCGGTAACAAAACATATGATAAACAGAAAAATGAGGTATAAAATAATGACAGACAATTTTGAATTTAGAAGTATACACCCAGACGAGGTAGAACAGGCAATAGCAATTGAGCAGATATGTTTCCCACCGAATGAGGCATGTTCTCCAAAGGCAATGACAGAGAGAATTGCAAAGGTACCACAGCTATTTCTCGTGGCAATTGACAAATCAACCGGTAAGCTGGCGGGCTTTTTAAATGGTGTGGCAACAGACGAGGAAAAGTTCAGGGATGAGTTCTTCACGGATATCGATTTATGCGATGAAAACGGTAAGAATGTGATGCTTCTGGGCCTTGACGTGCTGCCGGAGTACCGTGGACAGGGCCTTGCCAGAGAGCTCGTGTACCGCTACAGCCAGCGTGAAAAGGCAAACGGACGAAAAAAGCTGTTTCTGACATGCTTAGAGCAGAAGGTGGAGATGTATAAGAAGTTTGGATTGCAGGATCTGGGGATTGCGGACTCTACCTGGGGTGGAGAAGAGTGGCATGAGATGGTGTTAAAGGTATGAATGTGATAATATGGAAAATAAAGTATCAGATAACGTTATAGAAAAAAATTATATGGAGTGCCTTAAATTCAATGAAATCAACGAAAGCAAAGTCGATAATTTTGACATGGTAACAGCAAAGGCTGCCCTTGAAAATCTGTATGAGCTATACAAAAATGGCATATTAACAGGTCGTTTCACAAAGGATAAGGACTATGTAGTAAGGTGTGCTGACCTGGTAACATTGGCGGAGGAGAACAAAGACAGCTTGTTTTATGATGCATGGCGCATATGGTTTAGATACTTTGTATCGATGGGCTATGCTGGATGGAATGAGCTGTGGGAGGCAGTATGAATAAACAAAAAATAGCAGAACTACGCGCCGGTTTGGAAACAGGCTTCATCAACGGTGGATACAATTCAAGCCTGGCTTATCAGCCGCAATTTTTGTCAAACAACCATAAAGAAGGCAAAAAAGTATTATCCTCAATAGAAGATGAGCTGATGTCCTGTGACAAATTTCAGATAAGCGTTGCGTTTATCACGATGGGAGGCATTACGCCGTTGCTCCAGACGCTTAAGGAGCTGGAGAAAAATGGTATTCCGGGAGAAATTCTCACCACAAATTATCTGAATTTCAGTGAACCAAAGGCGCTTGAGAAGCTTCACGGTTTGTCGAACATCACGCTCAAAATGTATGATGTGGAGAAGGCCGCTGAAGGCTTTCACACAAAGGGATATATATTCAAAAAAGAAGAGATTTATCGAATCATTATCGGAAGCTCAAACATGACAAGCGCCGCACTTACTAGCAACAGAGAGTGGAATACAAAGGTTGTATCTACAGAGCAGGGAGAGGTGGCAAAGCAGATTGTTGAGGAATATAATGAGCTTTGGAATTCGCGCTATGCGCTTTCCTTTGAAAGCTTTTATGAGGAATATAAAGAGCGTTACCAAATCATAAAAAGACAGCGTGAGATTGCAAAGAGCGAGGAAACCCCATCTATTGAAAAATACAGATTAAAGCCGAATGCAATGCAGGTTGGCTTTATCACAAATCTGAGAAAAATACTTGAAAAGGGTGAGGATAGGGCGCTCCTTATCTCGGCTACGGGTACAGGAAAAACATATGCATCTGCGTTTGCCATGCGTGAGCTGGGTTTCAAGCGAGTACTGTTTCTCGTACACAGAG
>OHVW01000593.1_pt1 | contig 12311 bp, 14 predicted proteins | sample 1579601 | NCBI WGS metagenome assembly OHVW01 (sample SAMEA3882549, study PRJEB24775) | human gut metagenome | biome: human-associated habitat; feature: intestine environment; material: feces | place: Netherlands | collected 2009/2010 | reverse complement strand
TGAAAAGCAGCCAGTCCATGATCGCGGGCAGCCAGTACTTTTCAGGAATCTCGGCTTCGCGCAGGGTTACGGCATAGCTAAGTGCCTGGGCTGCCAGGTCTGACAAGCGGGCCGATCGTGTATTTTCTTTATTCTTATCTTTGAAAAGTTGTTCGCTTTCTAAAGTGATATCGTATAAGGAGTCTGCCGCCCGCCAGTAATTCACGAATGGTGTACCGATGACCGGATCTGTTTCTTCTATATTATTATGCAGGTTGAACAGATCGAAATTCCGGTCAGAGTCTGACGATGGCTTTCCGAATACTTTGCGGTCATAGGAAGCACGCTTCTTTGGGTCGGAAAGTATGCGGTAAGCTTCCAGAATACGCTGCATTTTCTTAGTTGTATCGATACCATCCTTCATGTTGGCATCGGGATGATATTTTTTTGCAAGTCTGTTCTTGGCAGCAGAAATCTCTTCAGGAGAAGCTGTTCGTGACACACCAAGTATCTTGTAATAATTCTTTTTTGCCATTATATTCTCCCCTTATAATATATGGACCTGATTAGAAGATACTGCAGACGGCAATATCTTCCATCAGATATATTACGACAAAGTTGCGGGGAAATCAATTTTATTTTGAAAAAATTAAGGTGTAAAGAAAAAATACTTGACACCTGCACAGAAGTGTTATATGATATCACAGGTGAAAGACATGAATGAAATATTAGAACAGGCATTATTATATGATTTTTATGGAGAACTACTTACCGATCATCAGAAAGAAGTGTATGAACAGTTTGTTCTTGAGGACCTATCACTTGGCGAGATCGCGAGAGAAGAGGGAATCAGCAGACAGGGCGTACATGATCTGGTAAAGAGATGTTCCCAGACACTGAAAGGCTACGAAGAGAAACTTCATCTGGTAGAGAAGTTCGTGTCGATCAGAGAAAAAGTAAAGCAGATTGATGAATTGCTGGACGGATATGAAAAGGAGAATGCGGAAAAGTTAGTTGCAGACATCCGGAAGATATCCGATGAAATTATAGAGGAGTTATAGCATGGCATTTGACAGTTTGACAGAAAAACTTCAAAATGTATTTAAAAACCTGAGAAGCAAAGGACGTCTGACAGAGGATGATGTCAAAGAAGCTTTAAAAGAGATCAAACGTGCATTACTTGCGGCGGATGTTAACTTTAAAGTGGTAAAAGACTTCATTAAGAGCGTACAGGAACGCGCGATCGGTCAGGATGTCATGAACGGTCTGAACCCGGGGCAGATGGTGATCAAGATTGTAAATGAAGAACTGATCAATCTGATGGGATCTGAGACCACAGAGATTAAGCTTCAGCCTGGAAAAGCCATCACAGTTATCATGATGGCAGGTCTTCAGGGAGCAGGTAAGACAACCACGACAGCAAAGCTTGCCGGAAAGTTCAAGTTAAAGGGCAAGAAACCGCTGCTGGTCGCATGTGATGTCTACAGACCGGCTGCGATCAAGCAGTTACAGGTCAACGGTGAGAAGCAGGGTGTGGAAGTCTTCTCCATGGGAGAAAACCACAAGCCGGCGAACATCGCCAAGGCAGCGATCGAACATGCGCAGAAGAATGGCAACGACCTCGTGATCCTCGATACAGCCGGACGACTTCATATTGATGAAGACATGATGGCTGAGCTTGAAGAGATCAAAGAAGAAGTAGAAGTACATCAGACCATACTCGTCATTGATGCAATGACCGGACAGGATGCCGTAAATGTGGCAAAAGAGTTCAATGAAAAGGTCGGCATCGATGGTGTGATCGTTACGAAATTAGACGGTGACACAAGAGGTGGTGCGGCGCTGTCCGTAAAGGCAGTTACCGGAAAGCCGATCCTGTATGTAGGTATGGGAGAGAAGCTTTCAGATCTGGAACAGTTTTATCCAGAACGTATGGCTTCCAGGATCCTTGGAATGGGCGATGTAATGAGTCTGATCGAGAAGGTGGAAGCATCTGTGGATCAGGAACAGGCTCAGGAGATGCAAAAGAAGCTGAAGAAAATGGACTTCGACTTCAATGATTATCTTACCAGCATGGAGCAGATGAACAAGATGGGTGGTATTTCCAGTATCCTGAACATGCTTCCCGGAATGGGCGGTAAGATGAAGGATATCGAGGGTATGATCGATGAGAAGGCTATGGACCGTACCAAGTCCATCATTCTTTCCATGACACCTCAGGAGAGAAGTAACCCCAACATTTTGAACATCTCACGCAAGAACCGTATCGCCAGAGGCGCCGGAGTGGATATTACAGAAGTAAATCGTCTTGTGAAGCAGTTTGAGCAGAGCAAGAAGATGATGAAACAGATGCCGGGATTAACAGGCGGCAAGATGAATATGGGAAAAAGAGGCGGCTTTAAGCTTCCCTTTTAATAAATAACAATAAATTTTCAGAAAGATAATTGGAGGAAAACAAAAATGGCAGTTAAGATCAGATTAAGAAGAATGGGACAGAAGAAAGCACCTTTCTATAGAATCGTAGTAGCAGATTCTCGCTGCAAACGTGACGGAAGATGCATCGCAGAGATCGGAACATATGATCCGAACCTTGACCCAAGCGTATACAAAATCGATGAAGAGGCAGCAAAAAAATGGCTTGCAGCTGGTGCTCAGCCTACAGAGGTAGTTGCTAAGCTTCTTAAACTTGCCGGAATCGAGAAATAATACCTGACAGATTTAAGATCTGTGGGCCCCGTAAGGGCAGAGCAAGGAGGTATGTAATGAAACAACTTGTAGAAGTAATTGCAAAATCTCTTGTTGAAAATCCGGATGAAGTAGTCGTTACTGAGACTGAAAAAGACGACGCGATTGTTGTTGAACTGAAGGTCGGACCGGCCGATATGGGTAAGGTTATCGGAAGACAGGGCAGAATTGCCAAGGCAATCCGTACTGTTGTGAAAGCGGCTTCTTCAAAAAGCAGCAAAAAAGTGATTGTAGATATTCTGCAATGAAAAATGAGACAGGAGCTGTGGATTCCATGGCTCCTGTTTTTACTCTGAAAGGGAGCAAAAATGGAAGATTTATTAAAGGTAGGAGTTATTACAACGACCCATGGCGTCCGTGGTGAAGTAAAAGTTTTTCCGACAACGGATGACGCAGAGCGTTTTCTTGATATTGAATATGTGCTTCTGGATACAGGAAAAGAGCTTCGCAGACTGAATATTCAGAATGTAAAGTTTTTTAAAAACCTTGCGATCCTGAAGTTTGAAGGCATTGACAACATCAATGATATTGAAATGTACAAGGGCCGTGAGCTTTGGATCCCACGTGAAGAGGCACAGGAGCTTGGCGAGGACGAATATTATGTAGCGGATCTTATCGGAATGGATGTACTTCTGGAGAATGGGGAGAAATTCGGAGTGCTCCGTGATGTGATGGAGACCGGCGCCAATGATGTTTATATTGTAGATCGTGTGGATGGCGAGGAAATCCTGCTTCCTGCGATCCATGACTGTGTTCTTGATGTGGATGTGGAAAAAAATACCATGACTGTACATTTGATGAAAGGGCTTGTTTAAATGAATTATCATGTACTTACATTATTTCCGGAAATGATCGAGAACGGAATGAACACAAGTATTACAGGCCGTGCCATTACAAAGGGACTGTTATCACTGGAAGCGATCAATATACGGGATTTTGCATTCAATAAGCACCAGAAGGTAGATGATTATCCTTATGGCGGTGGAGCCGGAATGCTGATGCAGGCGGAGCCGGTATATCTGTCTTATGAATCCATTGCAGAACGTATTGGAAGGAAACCCCGCGTGATCTTTCTGACTCCTCAGGGAAAAACCTTCAATCAGGATATGGCAAAAGAGTTTGCCCTGGAAGAAGACCTGGTTTTCCTCTGTGGTCATTATGAGGGAATTGATGAGCGTGTTCTGGAAGAAATCGTAACAGACTATGTTTCCATTGGTGATTATGTACTTACCGGTGGAGAACTTCCGGCTATGGTCATGATGGATTCTATTTCCAGAATGGTACCAGGTGTTCTGAATAATCAGGAATCCGGTGAGACGGAATCCTTTTCCGGGAATCTTCTGGAGTATCCCCAGTACAGCCGCCCGGAGGAATGGCATGGCAAAAAGGTTCCGGAGGTGCTGCTTTCCGGACACCATGCCAATGTGGATAAATGGAGAAGAGAGCAGTCTATCATCCGTACAGCCAAATGGAGGCCGGATCTTTTACCAAAAGCTGATCTGACCAACAAAGAGTGGAACGAGGTCCGCAGGCTTCGCAAACAGTGGAAAGAGGAAGTGGAAAAATAATTATGAAAACATCAGATTTTTATTATGATCTGCCGCAGGAACTGATCGCTCAGGATCCGCTGGAGGACAGAAGTTCTTCCAGACTGATGCATCTGTCCCTGAAAGATGGAAGTATCGAACATCGTCATTTTACCGATATACTGGATTACCTGCATAAGGGAGACTGTCTTGTGATCAATGATACCAAGGTTATCCCGGCACGTCTTTATGGTCACAAGGAAGAAACTGGAGCGCTGATCGAGATCCTGCTTCTAAAACGCCGCGAAAATGATATCTGGGAGTGTCTTGTAAAGCCGGGAAAAAAAGCACGTCCCGGTGCAAAGATCACTTTTGGTGACGGTATCCTGAAGGGTGAGATCATTGATATTGTAGATGAGGGAAACCGTCTGATTCAGTTCCATTATGAGGGGATTTTCGAAGAGATCCTGGATCAGCTGGGAGAAATGCCGCTGCCGCCGTATATTACCCACAAGCTGAAGGATAAGAACCGTTATCAGACTGTATATGCAAAGAATGAGGGATCTGCTGCCGCACCTACCGCAGGACTTCACTTCACGCCGGAGCTTCTTGAGAAAGTAAAGGAGAAGGGTGTGAATATTGCACATGTAACTTTACATGTAGGTCTCGGAACCTTCCGCCCGGTAAAGGTAGATGATGTAGAAAAGCACCACATGCACTCGGAGTTTTATATTGTGGAAGAAGATCAGGCAAAACTGATCAATGATACAAAGAAAAACGGCGGAAGAGTGATTTCTGTGGGAACTACCAGCTGCCGTACCCTGGAGTCCGCAGCTGGAGAGGATGGAATCGTGAAGGCCGGAAGCGGATGGACAGAGATCTTTATCTATCCTGGATATAAATTCAAAGCTATCGATGGACTGATCACCAATTTCCATCTGCCGGAGTCTACGCTTCTGATGTTAGTTTCAGCCCTTGCCGGAAAAGAACATATTATGGCTGCTTATGAGGAAGCAGTACGGGAGAGATATCGTTTCTTCAGCTTTGGCGATGCCATGATGATCGAATAAGATACAAAATTACTCTTTATATTATAATATCCCAACGGATCGCAGCATAGAAACATGCAGTGCAGGATCTGTTGGGATATTATTTTTGTTATGCTATTTATTCTTCACTGTCAGAGCCTTCCGATGTAGCGGATGAAGAATCCGCGGCAGGAATCGCAGCACTGCATTCCTCTATCTTGGATTTGATCCTGGATGCCTCATCTCCGGATGCAGGAGTTGGCTGATAATTGTTGTAGCCATCTGCGGAAGAAATAGAGCAGGGAATGATATTGGTCACGTTATCAGCCTGTACGCCTTCTGAGGTGACAGTGAAGGTCTGCTGGAAGATCATGGTGTCCATATCACTTGGAGAACTGTTTCCTCCAAAACAGAAATTGCCAAGACTGTAGACGATGTTTTTTCCTTTATAGGTTTCGATTCCCTGGAGTACATGCGGATGATGGCCACATACCAGATCTGCACCTTCATCGATAGCAAGACGGCCAAGGGTCATCTGATTGGTATCAGGAACTGTTTCGGTCTCATTGCCCCAGTGGAAGATCACAACTATAAGCTCTGCTCCATCTGCTTTGACCTTTGCGATATTATCTTTCAGCTGCTGTTCGCGTCCAAGATGATCCTTCAGCTCGTAAATTCCGACAAGACCAACTTTGATCCCCTTGATGTCCATAACTGCAGTATCATCATAACCGAAGTGTGTAATGCCCGCATTGTCCAGAGCAGTCAGAGTATCCGTGTAGCTCTGCTCTCCGTAATCATGGCTGTGATTGTTTGCAGTGTTTACGGCTTCAACGGAACCGCTGGTGAGTATCTGAGCATATTCGGCGGGTGCTTTAAATGCAAAGGTTTTATCTTCTCTGGCATCGGAATCGGTGAGGGTTCCTTCAAAATTGGCAATTGTCAGGTCATCTGCCTCAAAGATGCTTTTTACATTCTTAAAGAAATAATCTTTGCCGTTGTTATCGTAGCATGCGTTCAGACTTGTGTCATAATCAAAGGTCTCATCGGTACCCAATGTGCAGTCCCCGACTACGCTGAGCGTCAGTGAAACGGGATCTTTCACAGCAGCAGCTTCTTTTTTTGCCTTTTTTGCGGCCTCCTCTTCCTGGGCCTTCTGCAGTGCAGCGGCTTCTGCAGCTTTCCGGGAAGAAATGCATGCACGTGCGGAAAAAATGATCACAAGAATAAGTATGATCAGGATCCCGCCAGCTGCAAGAAACATTTTCTGACGGCGTACCTGGTAATATCTGGATTTTTTGCTGATGTCATTCCTGCGAGTCCCAGTGGAACGTGAACGGGAATTACGGGATGCAGAACCAGAATGCTTCCGCCGTGCTTCCTGTGCTCTGGTGGCTTCTCTGCGTGCCTGCTCTGGATCATGGCCATGAGGCGGCCGCCTTCGATTGTCGTTTGCCATTCTTTTTCTCCTTCGTATGTAAAGATATCTTTATTATAGAAAGAATGGTAAGTATTGTAAAGAAAGAATCGCGGACTTTTCAGAAAAAGAAGTTTTTGATATAATAATTAGGCCAAAAGGCAGAAATATAAACTACAGGGAGATGGTGCTGATATGATATTATATATCGGAAATCATACAAGTTCGTCCAAAGGCTATGCTGCCATGGGGCGTCAGATGCTGAAAAACGGTGGAAACACGTTCGCTTTTTTTACCCGCAATCCCAGAGGAGGCAAGGCAAAAGAGATCGATCCCGCAGATGTGGAAAGATTTCTGGAGCTTTCCAGGGAAAATCATTTTGGAAAGCTGGTGGCACATGCACCGTATACCATGAATGCCTGTGCCGCAAAAGAAAATCTGAGAGATTTTGCAAGAGAGATCATGGCAGATGATCTGAAACGTATGGAATATACACCGGGAAATTATTATAATTTTCACCCGGGCAGTCATGTAGGGCAGGGAACTGAGACGGGAATTACCAAAATTGCGGAAATCCTCAATGATGTCCTTACAGAAGAACAGAGTACGACCGTCCTTCTGGAAACTATGTCCGGCAAGGGTTCGGAAGTAGGAGCAACGTTTCAGGAGCTTCGTGATATCATTGACAGGGTGGAAAAAAATAATAAACTGGGTGTCTGCCTGGATACCTGTCATGTATGGGATGGCGGTTATGATATTGTCCATGATCTGGATGGTGTTCTTGATGAGTTTGACCGGGTGATCGGCCTTTCTAGATTGAAGGCTGTTCATCTCAACGACAGTATAAACGGATTGGGCAGTCATAAGGATCGCCATGCAAAGATCGGCGAAGGCCAGATCGGCCTGGATGCACTTGTGAATGTGGTGTGCCATCCGGCTCTTGAGGGAATTCCCTTTATTCTGGAGACACCAAATGATGATGAAGGATGGAAAAGAGAAATTTCACTTTTACGAGAACGATATTCCATGAAAGGAGATTGATCCATGAAAAAGTTCAGATATTTTATCCTGGTGCTTGCCGGGGTGGCAGCGATGATGCTGGGAGGATGCAAAGATAAGGAAAAATATGACGAATCTGCTTTTCAGGATGACCTGGAACCTCTGAGTGAGGATGAAGTGGAGGCCATGGACCAGAATGGTGACGATGAGATGGCAGTAGCTGATGAAAGCGACCTGGAGCAGCTGCAGGATTCTGAAAATGCTGCAGGATCAGGAGACACAGATGGGTCCGCTTCATCGGATGCAGCAGACTCACAGAGCGAAAAGAAACTGGATGAAAATGGCACCTATACAGATAAAGATGAAGTGGCCCAGTACATTTATGAGTATGGCCATGTACCCTCCAATCTGACTGCTGCAGACTACGATAATGCAGACAGTATGCTTCCGGTAGAGGAGGGCGTAACCTATCAGCAGTGCAGCCTTGATGATGCAGGGAAACAGAAGCTGATCTTCACTCAGGATGCAAAGCGCATTTATTACACAGACGATGACGGACAGTCTTTTGACGAGATCTATTAAAATCAAAAGAACAAAATAAGACCCCCGGATACAGATAAACGATCAGTATCCGGGGGATTTTGCATGTCAGGGCTGAGACTGATCAGTGGACCAGATTTTTCATTTCAGCTCCGTCCATAAAAGTTTTTGCGTTTTCCAGGGTTGTCTCCGCAATATTGGTCAGTGCTTCTACCGTAAAGAATCCCTGATGTGAGGTCATGGTCACATTTGGGAAGGACAGAAGACGCTGGATCGTGGAAGTAGGAAGAATGCTGCTTGACATGTCTTCATATACATATGCAGATTCTTCTTCGTAAACATCCAGACCAACGGCGAAGAATTTGTGATCACGGATACCTGCGATCAGGTCATCGGTTTTGATCAGTCCGCCTCTGGAGGTATTTATAAGGATCACACCATCTTTCATTTTTGCAATCGTTTCGGAGTTGATCAGATGCTCTGTTTCCGGAGTCATCGGACAGTGCAGACTGATCAGATCACTGGTGGAAAGGAGTTCGTCCAGTGAAACATACTCCAGAAAGTCAAGATTTTTATTAGGGAAAAGATCATAAGCGATTACCTTCATGCCAAAGCCGCGACAGATTTTTGCCATTGCCTGGCCGATTTTTCCGGTACCGATGATACCGGCAGTTTTCTGATAAAAGTTTACGCCCATGAGACCGTTCAGTGCAAAGTTATTTTCACGGCATTTGATATATGCCTTGTGGGTGTGCCGGTTGGCGGTAAGAGCCAGTGCCATGGCGTGTTCGGCAACTGCTTCCGGAGAATAACCGGGAACACGTGCCACCTGGATCCCGCATTTTGCTGTAGTTTCCAGATCAACATTATTGTATCCGGCACAGCGCATCAGGATCAGTTTTACACCCTGGCGGTGAAGTTCTTCAATGACCGGTGCGCCGAGATCTGCATTTACAAATGCACAGATGGCATCGTAGCCGTGGGCAAGAGCTGCGGTTTCTTCATGGATATTTGCTTCAATGAATTTAATTTCAATGCCTGGATAAGATGGAAGCAGCTTCTCAAAAAATTCCCTATCGTAGCTCTTGGTGTCATAAAACAAAATTTTCATAATCGTTGCTCCTCTCTGGAAATAATTATTTTCCGAAAAAATAATACCATAATAGTAGGAATTTGGAAAGTGGGAAAAATGATAAAATTTATCAAAAAAATGGTTTCATTTTGGAATTATGATATCCATAATAAATAAAAATTATACGAAATACAAAAAAAGAGAGCATTTTATGCACTGTCATCTGATGGAACAGATGTTGTGATACATGAAAATGCTCTCTGTCTGGATATAAGATAATTATTTTGCCAGACTATAAAGATCGGAATAGAATTCCGGATAGGAGATGTTGACACATTCTCCGTTTTTGATGGAAAGTGTTCCCTCACAAAGCAGTCCTGCTACTGCAAAAGACATGGCTACACGGTGATCCAGATGAGAATCGATCTCTGCGCCATGAAGGGCTTTTCCACCATGAATGATCATGCCATCTTCGGTTTCCTGGATATCTGCGCCCATTTTCCGAAGATTTTCCGTCATAACCTGGATGCGGTCGGACTCTTTGACACGAAGCTCCTGTGCATCCCGGATAACAGTGGTTCCTTCTGCAAAAGCTGCCATAACGGCGATCATCGGAAGTTCATCGATCAGAGTAGGAATGATCGCGCCTTCTATTGTGGTCCCGTGAAGCGCAGAGGAGCGGATCAGAAGATCGGCAGTAGGTTCGCCCTCTGTGGTTTCATTGAGGAGAGTGATATCTGCTCCCATGGCCCTGCATACACGGAGGATGCCGTCACGGGTCGGGTTGATCCCCACATTTTTCAGAAGGATCTCACTGTTGGGAACAAGAAGACCTGCTGCGATAAAATAAGCTGCAGAAGAGATATCTCCCGGAACCAGGATCTCACGTCCGTAAAGAGATGGGTCCGGTTTGATGGATGCTGTTGTTCCCTCTGCGGTTACATTGGCGCCAAAGTAATTCAGCATGATCTCCGTGTGATTTCTGGAAAGGACCGGCTCTGTTACACGGGTAATGCCGTCAGAGTACATTCCGGCAAGAAGTACGCAGGATTTTACCTGGGCAGATGCTACCGGAGAATTGTAGTGGATGGCATGGAGCTTTTTTCCGGAGATCTTAAGCGGTGCACATCCGTTTCCGTTGAGACTTATGATATCGGCACCCATTTGGGAAAGCGGAGTCATGATCCGTTTCATAGGGCGTTTCTGGATGGAAGCATCGCCGGTAAGCTCTGATACAAAGTCCTGTCCTGCAAGGATCCCGGAGATGAGGCGGGTGGTGGTACCGCTGTTACCGACGTCAAGAGTCTCTGACGGAGCACTGAGACCATGGAGACCTTTTCCGTGGACCAGGATCTCTCCTTCTGTATTTTCAATGTTAATACCCATTTTCCGGAAACAGGAAATAGTGGAGAGACAGTCTGCACCCTCCAGAAAATTTGTGATCCGGGTAGTGCCTTCTGCAAGAGAGCCGAACATGACAGCTCTGTGAGAAATGGATTTATCTCCGGGAATGGCAAGAGAGCCGGATAATTTTTTTGCTTTTTTGATTTCCATATTAGTACCTGCCTGTATTGTTATTTTTGAAATACATGGCAGCAGATCGGATATCTGCTGCCGTTTATATATCAGCGTTCGCAGATCTTGTAATTACGTTTTGTAAGAAGCACTTTAGCCTGCTCCAGAGCTGCGTCTGTATAAAATTCGATCTTCAGAACGCCATCTTCAAATTCTCGGTTGTGGATAATACCGATATTTTTGATGCTGACCTTTTCTGTTGCAAGGATGGTTGCAATGGTTGCAATGGCACCGGCCTCATCTGCCACATCGATATAAAGGACATAGGAGCGGGGGATCAGGCTGTTGTCTACAATGTCAATGGAGTCACGGTAATCCTTGGAGCTTGCAAACATGTCAAAGATGTTGTCGGCTTCTTTGTTGTCAATGGAACAGCGGATCTGGATCAGCATACGGATAAATTCATCCAGAACCGTGGAAATGTTTTTCTGATTTTCCAGACAGATCTGTTCCCACATAACCGGTGAAGAAGAGGCAATACGTGTGATATCACGGAAACCGCCGGCTGCGATCATTTTCATATACTGGGCGTCGTTATCCAGAAGATTTACAAGATTTACAAGAGCGGAGGCTACGATATGAGGAAGGTGGCTGACTCCTGCCGTGATGAAATCATGTTCTTCTGCAGTGATAACAAGGGGGATCGCACCAAGAGAGGAGATCAGTTCTGTGAAATCAGAAATCTTTTCCAAAGCAACTTCTCCTCCCGGAGTGATGATATAATAAGCATTTTCCAGAAGATGATCACTGGAATTGGAAAAACCGCTGCGTTCGGAGCCTGCCATAGGATGACCGCCGATGAAGCGTCCTTCAAGTCCGAGCTCGGTTACTTTTTCGTGTATAACGCTTTTTACACTGCCTACATCTGTGAGGATACAGTTCTTTCCAAGAGAATCTTTGATCTTTTCCATGTATTCCACATTAAATTCTACAGGTGCACAGAGAAAAAGATAATCACAGTTATATAACTGCTCATCGTCAATATCACAGATCCCGTTGATCACGTTTAAACTGACTGCCTCTGCCAGAGCACTTCTGTCTTTGTCAAAGGCAAGCAGGCGATAATCCGGGTGAAATTTTCGTATGGTTCTGGCAATGGAGCCGCCGATCAGTCCAAGGCCGATAAAACCTATGGTTTTCATAGTACTTCAGAGTCCTTTCAAGTTACTTTTTACTTTTATTCTTTAATAGTGTAAATCACGACTATATTGTAAAAGAAAGTGTGAAAAATGTCAACAAATGTTAGCGGAAACAGGAAGGCCATTTTTGTAGCTGTTTACCGTAATGTTTTGCGAACAGGGAAGAGTAATAGAAAGTTACTGTTCATTGGTAATATTCCGCGAGGTGTTTTTTGTGAGCGAAGGTCACAGAAAACCCGAGACATACCGCGCGAATTTATGCGATTAGCATAAATTCTGTGCATCGCGAAG
>OHVW01000587.1_pt1 | contig 12441 bp, 10 predicted proteins | sample 1579601 | NCBI WGS metagenome assembly OHVW01 (sample SAMEA3882549, study PRJEB24775) | human gut metagenome | biome: human-associated habitat; feature: intestine environment; material: feces | place: Netherlands | collected 2009/2010 | reverse complement strand
AAAAGCAATAGATAGAAAAAGACTGCTTTGATTCCTATGTGTTTAGCATACCAGACCAGCTATGGATGAAAATGTAATTGAAATAAAAAAACAGGTTAGAAAAATAATTGAATTGTTGGAACAACGTATAATACTTGAGCCTAACAGACCTATTCTAAAAACATTATATGATAGATATATGAAAGCTGAAGAAATTATATCAAGTAATGAAGATATTAGTAAAATTATGATTAGTGGTGGGTGTAGAGCTTATTTAGATGCGTTTAGTGATTATATGAATCCTTTATTAGGCGAAATGGATAAAGCAGAGAAAATGCTTTCTAATTTAAAAAAGTAGTGTTGAAAGAGGATGCTTGGTTATTTATATGTTTATTCTTTCGGACTCCCAACAACCTATAACTCCTGCACGTCTAATAATTAACCATCATGGCTGCCCAGAAGCAATTAAGAATCCATGATGTTAATTAATAGACGCTAGCGAAATTTTGCCGAGTTGGGTATACGAACGAACATTACAAAATCAAAATAGAATATTTAGTTCCAATATGCTGATATAAACGCACTCTTAGCAACAAGAAAAAATGTTGCGAAACATTACCGAGAGAAGAACGGAAGCATCGAGAAGTTTACCTATGATATCCTCGGCCGGCTGCAGGGAACATATGGCGGATTACAGCTATGATGCCATGGGACGGCTGTCCTCTGCGCTTGGAGGCGGCATGCGCTATGATTACAGATATTATGAAGGTGGAGCAGGGCAGATGAATACAATTTATAGTTGGGGAACTTTAAAAGAAGCTGGAATAATTTTTGATATGGATACTGTTGTGATTAAGTAAGTGTAGAAATAAGAAAGTGGTGAATAATATGTTAAATGAAAAAGCGGAAAAAATAAAAAATGTGTTATTTGAAAAAACAGAGCAGAATCTGGAAAAGTATAGAGATTTTCATTTTGGTGAGTTTATCGAAAAGCCAAATCAGTGTGGATATTTTGAAAGAAATGGAAATTGGTATACATACGTAATAGATGAAAGAAATTTTTGTACATTTACAGGACCATTTAATGGGAGTGCAATAATATATGCGTGTTCCAAGGTATTACATATTTCAAAACTGTTCAAAGAATATAAATTTACAGAACAGGAACTAGAAATTTATATAAATAACAGTTTTCATTCTTTTGGTGAAATAGATAAAAAGTCAGAGAGACATTTCGATTGTAAGTAAAGACACAGGGAATCTGGAGGACAGTTGGAGGAGCAGTACTAATTGCGACGGGTGCAGCATGCCATATAAATACCTTTGCATTTGCGGCATCCGCAATGATTCCAATCGGCCAGGCATCCACAGCGGGAAATCTGACATTCAAATGCACAGTGGTATATTATTTTTTTAATATTTAGGGTGACAAAACAATATATTTATAATAAAATGATATTGTTAAATTATTAATAAAAAGCATACTAAAGAGAGGAGAAAGTTATGCAGGACATTAGTATCATTGGAATTATTGTTGCAGTTGTTGTTCTTGTTATCCTGTTGTTTATGGCAATCGGATACGTGAAGGCACCGCCTGATATGGCGTATATCATTTCAGGTGTGAAGAAAAAGTCAAAGGTAGTTATCGGAAAGGCGAGCATACGTATTCCGTTTTTTGAGCGTCTTGATAAGCTGAATCTCAGACTGATACCTATCGATGTAAAGACGAGCAATGCAGTACCGACAGCAGATTATATCAATATCAATGTCGATGCTACGGTAAACGTAAAGATCAGTAATAATCCTGAAAAGCTGCGCCTTGCGGCTGAGAACTTCCTTAACAAAAACACAGAGTATATCGCCGGTGTTGCCAGAGAGGTTCTCGAGGGTAATGTACGTGAGATTGTTGGAAAAATGAAGCTTGAGGAGATGGTCTCAGACCGTCAGAAGTTTGCCAATCTGGTAAAAGAGAATGCAGAGCCTGATCTTGCGGCAATGGGACTTGATATCATCAGCTTTAATGTGCAGAATTTTGTGGATGGCAACGAGGTAATAGAGAATCTTGGTATCGACAATATCGTAAAGATTAAAAAGGCCGCCGCCATCGCAAGGGCAGAGAGTGAGAGAGACATCAAGGTAGCTCAGGCTTCGGCTGACAAAGAGTCAAATGATGCAGCGGTTGCAGCACAGACAGAGATTGCCAAGAAACAGAATGAGCTCGCTATCAAGAAATCAGAGCTTCAGATGGAGGCTGATATAAAGAAGGCTATGGCGGATGCGGCTTACGACATCCAGAAGGAGGAGCAGCGTAAGACCATTGAGGTTGCCACAGCAAACGCTGATATCGCAAAGCAGGAGCGAGAGATTGAGTTAAAGCAGAAAGAGGTTGCAGTAACAGAGCAGTCTCTTGAGGCAGAGGTCAAGAAAAAGGCTGAAGCCAATAAATACGCGGCACAGCAGCAAGCAGAGGCACAGCTCTACCAGCGTCAGAAGGAAGCTGAGGCAAGACAGTTCGAGGCACAGCGTCAGGCGGAGGCACAGAAAGCAGAGGCAGAAGCCATGAGATATGCCAAGGAGCAGGAAGCTGCCGGTATCCGTGCAGTCGGAGAGGCAGAAGCATCAGCTATCCAGGCAAAGGGTATTGCAGAGGCTGAGGCTATGGAGAAAAAGGCAGAGGCATATGCCAAGTACAATAAGGCAGCCGTTGCAGAGATGATGATTAAGGTGCTGCCTGATATCGCAGCCAAGGTTGCAGAGCCACTTGGACAAATCGACAAGATTACTATTATCGGTGGCGGTGATGGCGAAAATGGTGTAGGCAAGGTTGCCGGAAATGTACCGGTTGTAATGGCAAAGGTATTTGAGAGTATGAAAGAGGCAACAGGTATTGATTTATCTGAGATTATCAACGCTGATTCATATGACGCAAAGGTAAATCGCAACGTAAATGTAACCGGACTTGATGGAGTAAATCTCGTTGTAAATGCGGATACGGACAAAAACGGTGAAAAGACTGAAAATTACATGATTATATGATATATTTTGTTGCATAAAAGCAGATTGCCTGTACATGGTGACATATATAAATAATGAAGAGGAAAATCTATGAACGATAAAAGAAAGATAATAGCAATATTTATAATTGTTGCGATAGTAGCTGCGCTGGCTGCAGTTGCCACATTTTTTGTGATTAAGTCAGCAAAAAACGAGGCTAAAGGCTCGTCACAGATGACGGAAACAGCCACAGAGGATAGTTCAGACAAGGACGACCCGCAGCACACAGGAGACAATGCCGGCTCAATGAGTGTGACATCTGATGATGGGGCTTCTGCGGATGAGACACAGATACTGTCTGCAAGCTCTGTTGCGGAAAACAGTAACCTGACCTTCGGAATTGATGTATCTAAATATCAGGGCACTATAAAGTGGGACAAGGTTGCCGCAGGCGGAATTGATTTCGCAATGATACGTGTGGGCTACAGAACCCAGAAAACAGGCGAGATGTGTGTTGATACAAATGCAAGATACAACATGCAGGAGGCGCAGAAAAATGGCATAAAGGTCGGGGTATATTTCTTTTCATCAGCAGTAAATGAAACAGAAGCCATTGAGGAGGCAGACTGGGTAGCAGACTACATCTCAAAATATCAGATTACATATCCGGTGGCATTTGACTGCGAGGGCTTCACAGACTCAGCCAGCAGACAGTATGGCATGTCATCAGAGGCACGCACCAAAGTAGCTGAGGCATTTTTGCAGGAAATATATAATAAAGGATATACACCTATGTTTTACGCTGCAATGAATGAGTTGTCGGCAAACAGCCAGTGGGATACTAAAACACTTGAGAGCAGGTACAAAATCTGGGTGTCACAATATCCGGACACAGCTTACCCGGAAACACCACAGTCATCTTATGAGGGCACACATGCCATGTGGCAGTATACCAATAAGGGAAAGGTGTCAGGGATTGATAAGCCGGTAGATTTGAATGTGGCATACTTTGGTTTTGATGAAACAGAGTCTGCAAAAAATGGGGATGCGGCTGACGATGCAACAGCTGATCCGGAAGCAAATATGAAGTTTTCGGATGTAAATGAGACTGTAACTGCCAAGGAAAGCGTCAATCTGAGGGATATTCCAAGTCAGGGCAATGACAGCACAATTAAGGTAACGCTGAATAACGGTGATACAGCAACAAGAACAGGCGTCAGTGACAGTGGATGGTCACGTGTCGAATATAATGGACAGACATATTATGCCATTTCAAACTACCTCACAACAGATATGAACTATGTAGTTCCCGGGCAGGACGGAAGTGGCAGCGGAGACGGACTGAAGACAAAGTTCAAGGAGTGTAATGATACTGTCACTGCAAAGATAGAGGTTAATCTGCGTGCACTTCCAAGTGTCACAAATCCGGATGCTACAGTTGTTGCAACGATAAAAAATGGGGAAACCGTCACCAGAACCGGAATCAATGAGGAGTTTGGCTGGTCACGCGTGGAATATAATGGACAGACACTTTACTGTGTGACAAGCTATCTGAGTGTGCAGTAATATAAGTAAATAAAAGCGATAGAACCACTTGCAACGCAGGTCATATTTGCAGCAGATGTGGCTTATGAGTCTGTTGACAGCGGCAGTGCATTATTGACAGATGAGTCACAGAAGGTGACAGTACAGCTTCAGAATGGAACAGCAGTTATTCCGCAGGGTGCAGATATTGAGACGGCTAAAGCGGCAATAGCAAAAGCGCTTGTTGTAAACGCAGACGAAGTTGATGTAAAAAACCTTGATTGGGAGTACGAGTGCGAGGGCAAGGATAAGACTAAATTACAGAAAAATACAGCATTCGGAAGCTTAGAGGGCTTTACGAGCACAACAACGAAAAAAATACTTTGGAATACTGTAACAACAGAATATAATCATCCGGCATTTTTAGAAAACGGTGAAGGAGATTTCAAATTCAGACTTAAGGGAAGCGATGAGGTTGTTACACTCCACAGAGCTTACAAGTATGAATCATCATTTGTTTTAAAGGATGCTCCGTATGAAGTGAGCATGGCTTTTAACGCGGATCAGTCATATGATTTTGATGCTACAGCAAGAGCAATTTATGATGCTGTGATAGCAGAGACAAATCCGGCAGGGCTTACATATGATGATGTGGCAATGGAGTACAATGCCGGAACAGATATAATACCAAACTGGCAGCCACTTAATTCTACAAACTGGACTGCAGCATTTAAAAAATTTGGTCCGGGAGAGTGGACTATCCGCATAAAGTGGGATGGAAATAAGAACTATAAAGGTACACAGACACAGGTAAATGTGACTACAGCCGATAACCGTATAGCAGCGGCCGTTGTATGCAGGGAGGGAGTATCTTTTTCATACAATATGGACACTGCCGTTATGAAACAGTCAATATTTGATCAGGTAATTGATTGGGACAACAGTACATTGCCTGCAAAGGATACGTTAAGTGTTGATGATTTTACAATGGAATACTATGGTGTTGATGATGTAGCCGGAGTTGAGGGAGTCACCAGGCAGTGGGCTCCGATAGAAGGCGGAAAGGTTAATTTACTTACTTATCTGCAGATGGGTGCAGGAGAGCAGCAAATCCGTATAACATATAAAGGCAATGCCGAGTATCGTCCATCAGCATCAGCAGAGACTAGTGTGACCGTTAATAAGGCAAAGGTAAATGTTAAAGTAAAGTCAACAAACATTTATGCCGGAGATGCACTACCACAGGATTTTGTTACAACAAATCTTTCAGACAGGTTTGATGTATATACAATCTATGCCGGTCTTACAAGCAATGTAAATGCAGGCATTTATCTTCAGATGCCTGAGAAGTATACAAACAGCACAGTACTTAAGCTTATAGATCCGGTTGTTTCAGAGCTATATGGAAAATCCTTTACACAGATGATGCAGGACGGTATGACAGTCGGAGAGCTTAGAAAACTTTTCAGCACACAGGAGCTGCTTGACACGTTGAAGAAGCTTCATATAGATACGGGTACAGTTGGACAGATTCTTGAGATAATAAATAAGCTTCCTTCTGTTGCAGACACAGTGAGAGTGTCATTTGGTACTCCAAACCGTGCCGGTCTTTATACGGTGACAGCGGTTACCGATAACAAGAATTATGAGACAGGTGTTGGAGTTGGTGCTTTACTTGTCAAGATGCATTCAAAAGGAACTAAGCTTAGTTGGAATCAGAGCTTTACAAATGGGAAGCTTAAAGCCTCAGATGTAGCATCCTTTGATTTTGGAGCAACGCTATCATATGATGGTGATGTCTCAATCAGCCAGAGCAATGTGCATTATCTATACAGTGGCTTTACAAGCAAGTGGAAGCCATATTCAAGCACAAAGGCTCCTACAGAGCCGGGCAGATATGTAGTCACAGTAGTTACAATTGGTGGCAATTATCAGGCAGCTCCTATTACTAGAAGCTTTCAGATCGTAAAATAACTAAAATCCGCTATACTTTAAAACAAAGTATAGCGGATTTTTTTGATAAATTTATGGAATCTATTTTTCAAGAATACCTGGAAAGGAGCATTAAAACTTATCTTCGTGGCGACAGCGGATTCTCTTCCCAAAACTTTATGAAACCTGTGAGAGTAATGGCTGTTTCCTATTGACATTTCAGTTTATCGGGAGTAAACTATAATTAGTTTATTAGCGATAAACTGAAAGGAGAAATCTTTATGGCTGAGATGAAGATGGGCGTAGTGGAATCCCACTTTGCCGATATTATTTGGGCGAATGAGCCTTTGCACTCCAGAGAATTGGTAAAGCTCTGTGAAAAAGAACTGAACTGGAATCGCTCCACCACCTATACGATATTACGCAAGCTTTGTGAGCGTGGTATCTTCCAGAATAATGGTGGCATCGTTTCCTCTGTTCTGTCTAAAAATGATTTCTATGCCGTTCAGAGCGAGCAGTTCGTTGACGAAACCTTTGAAGGTTCCCTTCCTGCTTTCATTGCGGCTTTTACACAAAGGAAGGGTATTTCTCAACAGGAAGCTGCGGAGATTCGACGCATGATTGATGCAGCCGCCGGAAAGGAGTAATCTATGAGTTCATTCTTTTTGAAAATTGTAAATATGAGTATCGCCGCATCTTGGCTGATCCTTGCGGTCGTACTTTTGCGTGTGGTTTTGAAAAAGGCACCTAAGTGGATCAATGTCCTACTGTGGGGTATCGTAGCTTTTCGATTGATTTGCCCATTCAGTTTTGAAAGCGCATTGAGCTTGATTCCAAGTGCCGAGACCATCAGTCCTGAAATCATGATGGACTGGACACCAGAAATCTCCACAGGCGTAAGCTCTATCGACAAGGTAGTGAATCCAATTATTACGGACACCTTTGCTCCAGAGCCAATTGCAAGCGCAAATCCACTTCAGCTTTTGATTCCTGTGCTGGCAATCGTATGGGCAATAGGCATCATAGCCATGCTCGTTTATGCTGCCGTCAGCTATTTCCGCTTGCAAAAGAAAGTCGGTGCATCCCTTTCTGTGCGGGACAACATTTGGATTTGTGACGATATACAAACACCTTTTATTCTTGGTTTCTTCAAACCGAGCATCTACATTCCCTCCGGGACAGATGAAGCACAGTTGCCCTATATCATTGCCCATGAGAATGCTCATCTGAAACGCTGTGACCATTGGTGGAAACCGTTGGGGTATTTAGTGTTGGCAATCCATTGGTTCAATCCTCTTGTATGGATTACGTATATTTTACTTTGCCGAGATATTGAACTTGCCTGCGATGAAAAAGTTATTCGTGGACTGAATCAAAACGAGTCTATTTCTTATTCAGAAGCTCTGCTTTCTTGTAGCGTGAATAGAAGAACAGTTATGGTTTGTCCACTTGCCTTTGGAGAGGTTGGCGTCAAAGAAAGGGTGAAAAATGTGCTGAATTACAAGAAACCTGCATTTTGGATTGTTGCTATTGCTGTGGTTTCAAGTATTGTTCTTGGGGTATGTTTCCTGACAAATCCGAGTTCATTCCCAGTGAAACTTGATTCTGTTCAAATTTCCAAAGCAAGCACCATGGACTTTAGAACAAATAGCGGACCGACCACATTCCAATTAAACGTATCGGAAATTGACGAGTTGAGCAGTCGTATTAAACACTTAAAGATTGGTCAAAAAGACCAATCTTTGCAGGGGCATACACCTTTCTATTCCCTTAATGTGGATACCAGGGAAAACGACAGAATCACATTCAGCGGTTTTGATTCCAACGGAAATCAAGCAGCAATTCTGTATGAGAATGTGTATTACCGAATAACTGACTCTGACTTTATCAGCTATTTACAACGCATCTGTGCCGGGAAAACCAGAACAGAAGCGATTGACGAAACCAATGTTGATACAGCAATCCATAATGCAATCATGGAACATAACAAAGATAGATACTATAAAGGTGTTTTTGCCTGCGAAAGCCATACTGTATTGGCTACGGAAGCAGGTAGGTCTGCAAACTCTGAGGAGATTGAGACATTGACCATATATGCTCTCACTCTTTATGAGGAATATAATTTGTCCGAAGAAGGGATTGAAAGTGTCAGTGGAGGTTGTGTTCCTGTTGCCTTAACTTTCAATGTGGCAGAGAATGGATATGAACTATCTGAATATTGGGAGCCGGGAGATGGCAGCCAATACTCTGATGATATTCGTAAAAAGTTCCCGGAGGATATATTAGATGAAGTCTGGAATCCTCAGGATTATGTGGATGCAATGACAGCAGAAAATGAACAAAAGGCACTCGAATTTTCGGCACAAAAGTGAGATTTCAAAGATTGATAATGAACGCAGTGTTTTAGGGAATAAAGTCAAAAAAATAAAATGTAATTAAGCTAAAATCATGCATAAAGTAGAAATAGTGAAAGAATGTCATGGATATAATGATAGAATTGTTTGAGATAGTGCGTTAAAATACAAAATAACGAAATACGTAAGTAAAGGGGCATTTTATGGAATACTCAGCAATTTTTCATGACATGGATAAAAGATTCTGCTATGCGATAGATAAGGATTTGTTTGTGATACGCGTGCAGGTAAAAAAGGATGATATGAAGGAGGTAATCCTTCACTATGAGGACAAGTATATACCTATGGAGCGCAAGGATACGCGAATGACTCTTCCTATGAAGAAGGTAGCCACCTCACAGTTTCACGATTATTATGAAGCACAGCTTCAGATGCATCTGATATGTCTGAGATACTTTTTTGAATTTACGGACATGCAGGGTGAAAAGGTATATTACGGCAATTATGAGTTCGACAAGGAGTGCATTACAAACAGGGACAGAATGTTTGACTGCCCGCAGAACCTCAGGGAGGAAGAGATGTTTGAGGTGCCACAGTGGGCAGCAAACAAGGTAGTGTATCAGATTTTTCCATCGCGCTTTGCCACAACACAGCCGGTGGACAAAAAGCTGTGGTATAAAGCGCCGATTACGCCTATGGATGATTTGCATGGCAATCTCAGGGGAATCATAGAGCATCTGGATTATATTAAAGATCTGGGAATCGATGTGGTGTATCTGACACCAATCTTTAAATCAAATTCATGCCATAAGTATGATACTATTGATTATTATCAGGTTGACCCATCATTTGGCACAACAGAGGACTTAAAGGAGCTTGTACAAAAATCTCACGAGCGTGGGATGAAGGTAGTGCTGGATGCGGTATACAATCACACAGGAAGAGAATTTTTTGCATTTCAGGATATACTTGAAAAGGGCGAAAAGTCAAAATATCTCGATTGGTATTTTATCGACGAGCTGCCGCCTAGGGGTGAATGGGGAGAAATTCCAAACTTCAAATGCTTCGGTTATTACGGTGGAATGCCAAAGCTTAATTTGAAAAATCCTGAGGTTGAAAAATACATCACGGATGTTGCCTGCTACTGGATTAAGGAATGTGATATTGACGGATGGAGACTGGATGTAGGAGACGAAATCAGTCATTTCTTCTGGAAGAATTTCAGAAAGGCAATCAAGGCTGTAAAGAAGGATATGCTGATAATTGGTGAGATATGGCACTACGCAGGCGACTTCCTCGAGGGAGATGAGTGGGATACTGTAATGAACTATCCATTCTACCTGAATCTGATAGACCTGCTTGCAGATGAAAAGATAAATGTCAGTCAGTTTGTACAGAATCTGGGATATCTGAAGGGGCGCTTAAACAAAAAGTGCTATCCTCTGATGTGGAACCTGATTGACAGCCATGATACAGCAAGATTTCTACATCTGTGCAACGATAATAAGAAAAAACAGCATCTCGCAGCAGCCTTTCAGCTGTTACTGCCGGGAATGCCTATGGTTTACTATGGCGATGAGTATGCCATGCCGGGAGCAAATGATCCGGACTGCAGACGAGGCATGTACTGGGATGAGGAATACCAGGACAAGGAGATGTATAATTGGTATAAGAAGCTCATGCAGATTAGAAAAGCACATGCATGCATCGTAGAGGGCGAAATGATTGAGACAATCACAAATGACGATGATGATACGATTGTTATGATCAGAAAAAACGGCGAGGAGACAATCGCAATGCTTTTCAATTGCGGCAGCAGTGTAAAGGAATTTAATGAGTATGCCAAGAAATATAATCTGCTGACAGATAGCGCATTTGACGGAAAAGTAGAGGGGCTTGACGCTGCCGTAATTGTGCTTTAAAAACATTATATGGATTATCTATAAGAAGTCATGGAGCTTTGCACATCAGGTAAACGGAAAGACGGTAGAAGCGACGAAAAATAGGTAAATCGCAGTAAAATAATTTTATATGAGTTTTTATGGACAGGAAATTGCAGGCAGCTGCTTTTTCCTGTTTTTTTGCATAAAATCAATTCTGTTGAGGTAAAATTGAGATTGACATTGTATTGTATGAGTATAAAATACAAGGAATCAGGTGATGTACAATGAAAAGGCATAAAATATGTAAAATTATTTTGGCTATACTGGCAGTTTTTTTATGTGTGGCTTTTTATGAGTTAATCGGAATCTGCATCACATATAAAAAACAGCCGGCGGTGTCTGATGCTACTATAAAGGAAACACAAAATATTATGAGTGTGGCGGGGAGAGAGAATACGGAAAGAGCAGTAATCATTGAAAAAAATTCGCAGGCTCTTTTAGAAAGAGTTAGATTAATCCAAAATGCAAAGGATGAAATAATCCTTTCTACATTTGCATTTAAATCAGACGAAAGCGGAAAATTGATTTTAGGAGCACTGCATGATGCGGCAGACAGAGGCGTACATGTCCGCATATTGGTAGATGGAATGGAGAGCTGGATTGATATGGAGGGTAATCCATATTTTTATGGATTATCTTCGCATGAGAATGTTGAGATTAAGCTGTACAATAAAGCAAATCCGCTTAAGCCATGGAAGACAATGGGAAGAATGCATGATAAATATCTGATTGCAGATGGTAAAATATATATTCTTGGCGGAAGAAACACATATAATTATTTTTTGGGTGATTTTCCGGGGCATAAAAATTTTGACCGGGATGTGTTAGTTGTCTGCGATGAGCCACAGAAAGATAATTCGGTCAATCAGCTTTGGAATTATTTTGAAACAATATGGGAACAGGAGGACTGTCGGTATTTTCATAACAGTAAAAAATTAGCTGACAGACAATCTGTAAAGAAAGCAGTTTTAGAGCTGCAGGAAGGGTATCAGCAATATTTTGAAGTTAATAAGGAAAAAATTTGTGATACAGATTATGCGGATGAAACCTTTGAAACAGAAAAGATTACATTGTTATCAAACCCAATCCACACCCAAGCTAAGGAACCGGTGGTATGGTATCAGCTGGGAGAATTAATGAAAAATGCAAAGGAACGCGTAAAAATTCATACACCATATATTATTTGCAATGATATGATGTATAATACATGGGAGGAAATTGCACAGAAGGTTCCGGACTTTTCTATTATGACAAATTCTGTTGCAAATAACGGAAATCCATTTGGAGCTGCTGATTATGCCAAAAACAGAAACAGAATTTTAGAAACAGGAATTGATATCTGGGAATATGAAGGCGGTTATTCGTATCATGGAAAAAGTATTCTGATTGACGATGATCTGTCAGTAATAGGTTCATTCAATATGGACATGAGAAGTACTTATCTGGATACAGAGCTGATGCTTGTAATACGCAGTAAAGAGATTAATAAACAGCTGGAGGATGGCATGATGGAGTATGAGAGCGTGTCCAGACAGGTATTAGACGACGGAACATATTATGATCCGTATCATGTAAAGCCGATTGAATTAACAGAAAAACGTAAAAGAAAGGTGTTTCTGGTACAGCATCTGCTTGGATGGGCAAGGGATTTGTTTTGATTAAAGCCTGCTAATAAAAAGTCAATAGTAAAATGAATTATTTTTATGATTGTGATT
>OHVW01000586.1_pt1 | contig 12442 bp, 10 predicted proteins | sample 1579601 | NCBI WGS metagenome assembly OHVW01 (sample SAMEA3882549, study PRJEB24775) | human gut metagenome | biome: human-associated habitat; feature: intestine environment; material: feces | place: Netherlands | collected 2009/2010 | reverse complement strand
CATGCCCAAGCAAAAAAAGGACCATTTCCCATTTCTCAGGGAAACAGTCCTTTCACTTATCTTCAATTATTCTTCGACTTTCACCGGATTGGTCACACTTACCTTATGATCATACCAGACTCCTTTTTTTCCGAGCAGAGCCACATCAAATTCTTTATCCAGTTCAGGAACCGGAATATCAAATCCATAAACTTCTTCTGTTGCACCGTCGCTATAGGTTACCGTATCTGTTGTAGGTTCCAGAAGTTCTGCACCATCTTTCTGTGCATCTTCGGATGTTCCTTCAAACAGGTTGACGATCTTCTTAGAAACCAGGCTGACATGGATCGTCATTTTCCCGTCTTTTACTGTGAGTGTTCCTTTTCCGTCATTCGCTTCATTTACATGAAACATTCCGCTGTCAGTCTTGAACTCTGCTGTGTAGGTTCCGTCTTCAAGCTCACACTCTGTCTGTTCCTCTGTTTCCTCTTCTTTAGCAGAAGAGCTTTCTGCTGTCTTTGCTTTCGTATCTGATGTGTCTGATTTTGCACCACATCCGCTCATCATTCCCACTGCCATTACAGCAGATAATACCAATACTAACAGTTTCTTTTTCATCTTATAAATCCCTCTTTTTTTATTTATTCTGCATCAATTGCAGCCTGTGTATGTGCCACATAAAGCTGCTGGATCGCATCGATCTCACCAAGACCTGCAATCTGTGTATCAATACTGTCAAATACTCCGGATGCTTCAAACTGGCTCTTCCAAGAATCGTCATCATCGCCTGCCATATCGTTGTTTGCATGATCTCCTGCTACAACCATCAGTGGACGAAGGATTACTTTCTTGTATCCTGCATTTTTGAGCTTTTCAATTACTGCTTCACAAGCGGTATCTTCCGGTTCGCCTTCTACGGTTCCGATAAATACATTCTCATAACCAAGCTGTTCCATCTGTGTCTGCATCTGTGAATAGCTGATCTTTGCTGTATGAGAAGTTCCATGTCCCATAAATACAAATGCGGTTCCCTCTTCTTTTGCCGCATCCAGGCTGTCAAATCCAGCTGTCTTTACAGCTTCTGCTGTAATTGCTTCTGCAACAGCTGCTTTATCCTCATTGATCGCTGTTTCATCCGCTCCGACTTCACCGAGAAGTGGTTCTGCAATTTTTACAGATTCAAATTTATCTTTGTAGTTCTCAACTGCTTCTGTCAGTTCATCATACTCGGCACCATGCATCAGATGTGTCGGCTGTACGACCAGGTTCTTAACCCCGTTGTCGACTGCTCTTTCCAGTGCCTGATCCATATTGTCGATCTTCTCATCATCACGGGCCTGTACATGGTTGATGATGATCTGTGCTGTAAATGCTCTTCTTACAGACCAGTCCGGATAAGCTTCTGCAAGAGCATCCTCGATTCCCTTGACATCCTCTGCACGGCTGTCATTGAAGGAAGTACCAAAGCTTACAACAAGAAGTTCATTCTCGCCGATCTCATCCTGGTTACGCGGATCGTCCTTGGAAGCATCTCCTGTGTCACGTCCGAAATAATCCGGATCTGCATTCTCACCCTCTACCAGTTCTTTCTGAGCATCTGTCAGAGCATCCCATGCTTCTTTGGCTGCCTTGCAGTCCTCATCTGTTGTGTCGTTTCTTTCCTGTACATAGATCTTGTCGATCAGAGCTGCTACATTATCTGCTGCTTCCTGATCTGCATCAGAAGCCTCTGTGGTATCAGCTGCCTCAGCGTTCTCTTCTGTAGCAGAATCCTCTGCTGCCATTGCTGTTGTAGCCGCACCCATAGAGCATGTCATGGAAACTGCGAGCATCAGAGCTAACATTGTTTTTCTTTTCATTTCTCATTGTCCTCTTTTCATGTATTTCCAGAATACTGATATGTACAAAAAAGCAGCAGCTCTCTGCGGCCGCCTGCTCACACATGATTCTCTGCGCAATACAAATACATAAAAAGAAGTTCTGTATTGTTATGGAGAATACCGATTCGTAAACCGCGAATCCCTGAATCTCACAATAAGGCAGTTCTCCTGACTTGGTTCCACGCTGCTTTCCCTTCCCGGTCTCCCAGTGGTTGTAAAAGCAGCTCCCCTTTCACAGTGACGGTATCGTTCCGGATTCTCACCGGATTCTCTTTTGCACATCCGACTGGATGCAACCTTATCATTATAACATTTGCACATATTTTCTTTTACCTGGTTATCTAACTTTTACCACAAACTCACAAATTTGTCAAGATTGATGTCAGACGATTCACGGTTTTCTGTGATCTTCGCTCACAAAAAACACCTCACGAAATATTACCAGTGAACAGTAACCGGTTTTCTCCCTGTATCTGTCAGTTATTATCAGAATACTTTCTCCAATATTCATGCATATCCTGCATAAAAAACAGCCCCTTTCTGTCATCACCCTGATATCAGAAAAGGACTGTCTTACATCAGATATTCGCAATCCGCTTTGCTACTTGCTCATAACAGATAAACTGCTCTGCAGTTTATCTGTTAAAATACTCCTGCTCCAGGTATCTGGCTACGTAGATTCCGCTGGCAGATGCATGGGACAGAGAATGGGTCACGCCGCTGCAGTCTCCGATAACAAAGAGACCCTTGTGGCAGGTTTCCAGATTTTCGTCGATCTCGACCTCCATGTTGTAGAATTTAACCTCCACGCCATAAAGCAAAGTATCGTCATCCGCGGTTCCCGGTGCGATCTTGTCCAGGGCATAGATCATCTCGATGATGCCATCTAGGATACGTTTCGGCATAACAAGGCTTAAATCTCCCGGTGTCGCAGAAAGTGTAGGTGTTACGAAACTTTCCTCAATACGGGCTTTTGTGCTTCGTCTTCCGCGGATCAGATCTCCAAACCGCTGTACCATAACACCACCGCCAAGCATATTGGAAAGTCTTGCAATGCTCTCACCGTATCCGTTGCTGTCATGGAACGGCTCTGAGAAATGCTTGGATACCAGAAGGGCAAAGTTTGTATTGTTGGTATGCTTTGCCGGATCTTCGTAGCTGTGACCGTTTACTGTGATGATACCGTTGGTATTTTCATTCACGACAACACCTCGCGGGTTCATGCAGAAGGTACGGACCATATCCTCAAACTTCTCAGTTCTGTAAACGATCTTGCTCTCATAAAGCTCATCTGTCAGACGGCTGAAAACCTCTGCCGGAAGCTCCACACGGACTCCAATGTCCACACGGTTGGAAAGAGTCGGGATCTTAAGCTCTGTACATACCGTCTCCATCCATTTACTTCCGCTTCGTCCTGCGGAGATGATACAGTAAGTTCCCTCGTAACGCTCGTCTCCTACAAAAACTGCGTAACCATCTTCTGTTTTCTCCACTTTATCAACAGATGCGTCAAAATAGAAGTCCACATGGTCTTTCATTTTTTCATAGAGGTTCTGAAGTACCACATAGTTGATATCTGTTCCCAGATGGCGGACTGATGCATCCAGAAGATGCAGGCCGTTCTGAAGGCAGAGCTTACGGATCTCGCTGTTTGTGGTAGAATAAAGTTTGGTTCCCTCACCGCCATGCATCAGGTTCAGTTTATCTACATATTCCATCAGCTCTGTGGCTGTATCCTTGCCGATATGCTGGTACAGAGTTCCGCCAAACTGATTGGTGATATTATATTTTCCGTCGGAGAAAGCGCCTGCACCGCCAAATCCCTTCATGATCGCACAGGTTTTGCAGTGGATACAGGATTTTACTTTCTTTCCGTCGATGGGACATTTTCTTTTTTCCAGAGGATGACCGGCTTCAAAAACCGCGATCTTTTTCTCCGGATCATTATTCATCAGTTCATAGGCCGCAAAGATTCCACCGGGACCTGCTCCTACGATCAGTACATCATATTTCATAAATAAAAACTCCTTATCTTGTATTGCACATTTTCAGTATTTTGTTTTTGCACAAACCCTGTTTATTTTACAACAAACGTGTTCAAAAGTCACCGTTTTTTTCGGTTTTGGAAAAAAAACTCAATCCTTTCGGAACCTTCCGATCTTAAGCTTTTTTCCATCTGTTTCCACGGTAATAGCACCGTTTTTCATGGTGTATTCCACCTGACTTCCGGCCTCTTTAAGCCGCTCTACGGTTTCCGGTGACGGATGTCCGTAGGTGTTGGTGGAAGAACAGGAAATGATCGCCACTTCCGGCTTTATTTTCTCAAGAAATGCTTCTGTGGTAGAATAACGGGAACCGTGATGTCCCACCTTCAGACAGTCAACATCCTCAAGCCCCCCGGCTGCCAGAAGCTTTTTCTCCGTATCTGCACCGATATCTCCGGTAAAAAGCATCTGAAAATCTTCAAAAGACAACTCCATCACCATAGCTTCCTCATTCACATCTTTTCCTGTGGCATTTTTCTCCGGCCACAGAACAGAAAAAGATACTTTGCCGCAAGGCAATTCATCCCCTTTTCCGGCTGTCACGACCTTAACTCCGGCTGTTTTTGCTGCCTCTGCAAGCTCCCTCCATGCATCTGGTCTTTCCGCCCAAGCAGGCAGGATCAGATATCCGGCCCGGATGGTTGTAAGACCTTTTCCCATATATTCCAGAAGCTCCTTCACACCGTTGATGTGATCCTGATCTGTATGGGAAATAAAAATCCCATCCAGCCAGGAAATCCCCTGACTTTTCAATGCCGGCAAAAGGCAGTATCTTCCAAGATCCGACTGGCTGCTGCTTCCTCCGTCGATTAAAAAATGGTGATCCTCCGGGGTCTCCACAAGAATACCGTCACCCTGTCCTACATCCAGGCAGATCACCTTCAGACTTCCTGCTGGATGATATCCCAGTATCAGGATTCCGACTGCCAGAAAAATACCGGCTGTTATCCGGATAGCATATAGCTTCCGGCAACCTGCTTCCGCCCGCTCCTCTGCTAGCTCCGTTTCCTCACAGACTGCTTTTTTCTTCCGGAGCTGTTCTTTTATATACTGCCCCATAAACAGAACTGTGATCAAAAAGCCATAATATACCAGGATCTGCCATATTTCCGGCTCTCCTCCGATCCAGGTACTCCATCCTGACCTTCCTGCCAGACTGCAGAGATGTTCATAAAAAAGCAGCAGTACCCTTGCCGGCAGGAGCACCAGTTTTGCCACGGGAATACTGAGAATTCCCAGAAACAGCGCCGCCATTCCTCCAGTCAGCACTACCCCCACACTTGGAAGCACCAACAGATTCAGGATAAATCCGGCAATGGAGACTTCTCCGAAAAACTTCAGCATCACCGGCAGAGTCACAAGCTGAAGAGCTATAGGACTTACCAGTGCCTTTGTCCATTTTTTCTCCGCTCCTGCAAGGGCACAGATCTTTTCCGCAGCGAGCCCCATTCCCAGAACACAGCCAAAGGACAGAAGAAATCCTCTGTCCAGGAGATAGGCCGGAGATTCCACAAGGATCATCATGGCAGTTACGGAAAGAGCACTCATCATATCATAGATCCGTCCGGTGATCCTGGCTCCCATGGCGATCAAAAACATAGTTACTGCCCGCATGGTGGAAACACTCCCTCCGGTCATGATCCCATACTGCAGCATCACTCCCAGAGAAAAAATCCCGGCAGGCCAGATTCCCAGTCCCATCTTCTTTAGAAGGTTGTAAAGCCCCATTCCCAGAATACTGATATGAAGTCCGCTGATGGCAAGGATATGTATGATTCCGGCCAGCTGATAGCGCATCTGTGTTTCCGGATCCAGTTCCTGTTTGTCTCCAAGCGTCATGGCACAAAAAACAGGTGCATCTTTTCCTGCTGCTTCCTTCAAGATCTGTCTGCAGCTTTCTTTTATCTCCAAAAGGAGCTGCCTGTAGCCGGAATACACTGCTGTTTTCTTTTGGAGCACAGCGTTCTTCATAAAATAATAAATATGACGACAGGCGTAAAAGTGTTGGCTGTCAAAGCCCCCCGGATTCGCAGGACCTTCCACTCTTTTCAGCGTTCCCTTGACCAGGATCCGCATTCCCGGTTTCAGATCTTCTTCTTTTTTGAGAAATATTCTTACATTTTCAATTGGAAATTTTTTTGACTGATGGATAAGATATGTTTTTTTCAGATAAACAGACTGGGAAAATTCTGTGTTTTCATACTGTTCCACCTCCCCGCAGATCATGGAACCAGGGTGCGCTTCGATCTGCTCCTGCACATTTAACGGAAGGGGATTCCCCCTGATCAGAGGAATCCCCATAAGCTCCAGTGCGCCAAGACTCAGCACCATAAGAAAACACAAAAGACACATCGGCCTTTTCGCCATAAATGTTCTCCCGTTTTCTGATATTTTGAAATGTTTTATTTTTTCTGTTCTTTTTTAGCCTTTGTGTGTGCCAGCAGGCTGTCGTTCCATTCATAGAACTTATAAAGCTGCATATTCTGGCCAAAAGTCACTTCCTTGTTTCCTTCGATGGAAATCTCAACTTTGTCCACATCCGTTGCCGCGATCAGCGTATTTACCACCGAATACACGGCAATCTGTTCCGAAACATCCAGCGCATAATCCTGAAATACGGAATTATAATCCACATAGCAGATTCCGTTTGCTCTCGTCAGAGAAAGTACCTCTGAATTCTCCGGTATTGTAGGATAATGTCCTTTTTCCAGCGGACCTCTTGCAAGCTGCTCCAGAACCACCGTAGCTTTCGGAAGATTTCGTCTGTAGCGGACACTTCTCTGTTCCGCTACCAGTTTATCTCCGTTTTTATTTGTGAAATACAAAGTAAAGGTGTCATAGCTGTACACATCCCCATCGGACCCGGAAAACTCCACAAAGGTGTCGTTGTTCATGGCTCCCACTTCTTCACCCCTGGTATCTGTCAGCGGCTTTTTACCCACATAGATCTCCACAGAATCCACTCCTGGAACCTGTAAAAAGATCTTCACTATACCTGCCCGCACCAGAAGTTCTCTGGTACGTGACATTTTATCATAGGCCTCATTGAATTCTACGTTCAGGACTCCATCCTGTATGGAATAAGAAGAAATCTTTACCCCATCCGGAAAAAGTGAAATTCCGTCTTCCCGGGTCTCACGGTTATTCAGACTCTCGGAAAAATTGCGCAGCATCACTTCTGTTGTTTCCTTCTCCGGAGTATATTTTTCTTCTTTCAGTCTCGTTTCATCGCTGTTGATATAATAAAATCTATACTGCTGTTCTTCGTTTTTATTTCTTCCCGACAAACCTATGAAAGCAACCAGACCAAAAAGGATGCAGGCAGCGGCCACACAGATGATCAAAATCGTTTTTTTCATGCTGTACCTCCTAGGACGGGATATAGGACAGCGGGATCTTCACGGTAAATGTGGTTCCCTCGCCCTCTTTGCTGGATACCTTGATGATCCCATGATGCATGGCTATAGAACTTCTTGTAATAGCAAGTCCAAGACCGGTTCCGCCGATCTCTCTGGAATGGGATTTATCCACACGATAAAAACGCTCAAAGATCCGTTCAATGGAATCTTCCGGTATTCCCAGGCCGGAATCTGCAACCGTCACATAGAAATCCTTATGATCCGCATCCAGTGTTACGCGGACCCATCCCTCATCTACATTGTATTTGATACCATTTTCGACCAGGTTACTGATGGCAAGGGTAAATTTCACCTCATCCACATCTGCGGTTACCGGTCGGAACGAATCCAGGATCAGGTCAATCCTTCTCTGATCTGCAATAGGACGGAGACGCTTCAGGATATTCTCCAGCAGCTCATTGATATTCATATTGCTGATATTCATATCTGCTGCTTTTTTGTCCATTTTTACCAGGGAGAGCAGATCGGTGATGATCTTGTTCTCTCTGTCAATCTCTTCTGTGATATCAGAAAGAAATTCCTGATACAGTTCCTCCGGAACCCCCTGCTGTCCTACCAGCGAATCCGCCAGAACCTTCATTGAAGTCATAGGTGTCTTCAGCTCATGAGACACATTGGATACAAACTCCTGTCTGGATTCATCCAACGTCTTCATTCTGGAAAGCATCTTGTTAAATGCATCTGTGATCAAAGCTGTCTCTGTATAATCCGGTACCGAGATCTCCTCATTCTGATATCCGTCTGTAAGGTCCTCGATTGCTTTCGTTACCCTGGCAAATGGCTTCACCAGGATCGTGGAAAGAATATACCCAAGAAAAATGGCCAGCACTACAATGATACCGATGATCAGAATCCCTTTCTGCTCCAGTTCATGGATAGTTGCTGTCACCTCACTGGAAGATGCCATGATCATCATGGCACCCTGCACCTGTTTTACATCCGGACTTTTTACCGGAACTGCCAGGATCAGCTTCTGGCTGTCAGAATCATATTGGTAGGCATCTTCTCCTTTAAAACAGTTCAATACTTTCTGGGAAACCAGAGTCCTGCCCTCATCCACGCCATAGGTATCCTTGATAATCCTGAAATCCCTGTCTACAATGAGAATCCTGCCACCATAGCTGTTGGACAGTAATTCCAGCTTACTGTTCACCGTCTGAGAGCTGGTGTCATTCAGATAATTCTCCTTGATCAGCAGGTCGCACATGATGTCACAGATGTTCTCCATGCTCTGCACACGGTTGGCAATGGCACGATCTTCATAGTTGGCAATGACCATTTCCGTTACGATGACACTCGGTACGATTCCCAGTATGATCAGGATGATCAGAATACGAAAGCGGAGACTTTTGAAAAATTTGCCGTTCTTTTTGAACTTCACAGGTTATGCCTGGAAATAGTAGCCCACACCCCATTTGGTGTGTACATATTTCGGCTCACTGGGATTGGCCTCGATCTTTTCTCTCAGGCGGCGGATATGTACATCTACGGTACGGACATCTCCCGGATATTCATAGCCCCATACGATATTCAGAAGATTTTCTCTGCTGTATACCTTGTTCGGATTGAATACCAGCAGTTCCAGCACATCAAATTCCTTGGCTGTGAGGTTGATCTCTTTTCCGGAGATAAATACGCGGCGTCCTTCGCAGTCCAGCTTCAGTTCTCCGACTTCCACAGTCTTGGCCTTCTCCTGCTTGTCCTGTTTGCTGCCTGCACGGCGGATGATCGCCTTGATGCGGGCTTTGACTTCCAGGATATTGAAAGGCTTGGTGACATAATCATCAGCTCCGTATTCCAGACCCAGGATCTTATCCATATCTTCTCCTTTTGCTGTAAGCATGATGATTGGAACATTGGAAAATTCACGGATCTGCTGGCATACCTCAAGACCGTCCATTTTGGGAAGCATCAGGTCAAGAAGGATGATATCGTACTCTCCTGCTTTTGCTTTTTCCAGTGCTTCCTCTCCGTCATAGGCACAGTCCACTTCCATTCCGTCCTGCTCCAGACTGAAGCGAAGTCCCTTGACAATCAGTTTCTCATCATCTACTACCAATACTTTCCTGCTCATTTAGCGCTCCTTACTTTATTGCTATTTTATCCTTTATCTTCTCATAGGTTCCTTCTTTGATGCCTGGTACATTCATGATATCCTCTGCTGAAGTAAAGGGACCGTTCTCTTCCCTGTAAGCGATGATCGCCAGGGCCTTGGACTCCCCTACACCTGTGAGAGTAGTAAGCTGGGATACATCAGCGGTGTTCAGATCGATCTTCTGCTCTGTGGAAGATGCAGTCTCAGCTTCACCGGAATCCTCTCCGGCGGATTTCTGTCCGCTCGCCGTTTCGGTACTGTTTTCTGCTGTGACTTCCGATCCATCCTGGGTAGCTGCGATCCGCTGGCTGTCCACCTCCGCCTGGGTAGGCACATAAACCTGCTGTCCATCGGAAAGTCCCTTAGCACGGTTGAGATAGCTTGCCGCAGCTTCCGGAAGATATCCTCCGGCCTGCTCGATAGCCTGAAAAACACGGCTGCCATATGGAAGCTCATAGACTCCCGGACTGGTCACTGCTCCACATATATCTACATAAATGGTCTGAGGGGTGTCTGAGATCTCCGGCAGCTGTTTTTCAACCTCCGGAGCCGGTTCCTCCGCAGACTCATTCTGTTTCTTCTGTGATATATCTGCCACAGCCCCTGCGGATGCCTTCCCAGATACTTCACTTTCCGTATCCTTCGGTTCTTCCTGCTCTGCATCCATTCCGGATGCTTCCGTACTTTCTTCCTGCACCAGTTCTTTCTCCATAAATTCTGTTCCGTCATCCTTACAGCCTGTCAGCCCTGCCAGGATCTGTAACAAAAATATGGAAAAAACAAGCCGAACACTTCTGATATGTGATCTTATTTTCATAGGTAGGCGGTTCACTCCTTTCCGCCGATGTGGCGGCAGGTGCCCCGTTACTCATGCAAAACCATACCTTATTTTAACGAAGTATTACAAATATTACAATACTTTTATTTCTATTTCCATTTGAAAATAACCACACCTGCAATACAGATCAGCATTCCCAACAGCTTTCTCCACTGAAAATCTGCTCTTTCCACACCAAAAATCCCCAGCAATTCTATAAGATAAGCCACCGCAAGCTGAGAAATGACAATAAGCATAACCGCCCGCGCAGGCCCCAGACTTCCCATACTCCGGATCACTGTGATAGTGATAAATGCACCGATCACTCCTCCGAGTAAATTATATTTAGCCTCTACCTGCCACAGCATGCCGATACTTTCTCTGCCTGTAAAAAACCATGCTGCCACACAGACCAGAAATGCAGAAAACTGTACCCAGCCAGTTGAAACCCACAGACTGGTCTGTTTTGTTACATTTGTGTTAAATACCCCTTGAACACTCATCAGTGCACCTGAGATCAGTGCTGACAAAAATCCCCACATAAAAATCCCTCCATATATACTCCATTTCCGGTATTACTGCCGGAAAAAGGCGCTGCATATTTCTGCAACGCCTTTACGGTTTCTTATAATTTAGTTTATGTGATTTTCCTGCAATTATACACACTGCTGCCCTGTTTTCTCATCCGCATAATATTTATATACATGATCACGAAACGCTCTTTATTCCGGAAAATATTTTCTGAGATATATCCTTCCAGAAAACGCAATATGCGGCATCTCATAAAAAATGGCTGTTTTCGGACAGATCGGACGATAGAGTGGGTCTGCCACAATGATCCTGGCTGTTTTCAGCTTTTCTTCCATGGCTTCCTCGCCACAGATGGCTTCATCTCCCTTGCGCAAAAGTCCCTCTGTGATCTCCAGCGGACAGAGCAGCTGAACCTTTTTTCCGTATTTCTGCTCTATGACTGCTGCCAGGGAGCCCATGGTAACCGGTTCTCCGATGATGGTAATGTCCGGTACGGAAAAAAATACCTCATCTTTGTCGGGCATTTCCCTGCTTTCTCCTGAAGGGTCAGATACTGCTGACAGACTGTTCCTTCCCTGAAAATAGATTACCTGCTCCGGAGTTACTTTCCACAGTTCCTCCTGTTTTCCTAAGATCTGCCCTCCGCTTTCCTCCGCGGAGTCATCCTTTTTATTTACCCACTCTCCACAGGATCTATCCGCGATCCGCTCAAGTGCATCTGAAATCTGTCCCTCATAGCCTTCCACAGGAGTCCCCACGAGAAATGGCGTACCGAATTTTTCTTTCAGCACATTGGCCGCCGGGATTCCCACAGAGGATACCACAAGGTTTACCGCTGCTTCACCGGCACGGGACAAAGCTTCCAGCGTATCCCCCATAGCCCAGGTGGAAAGTATCTCCCAGCCATAGTTTTTCAGACGTTTTTTCATGGCATCTACTGCAGACTGCGGGCCAAGATCAAGGGGTGTTGCTCCAAGAAGATTTAATTTCCTGCTTCTCTTCTCTGTAGATCTTTCCGCAGATCCCGTCGGTACTTCTGAACACCTTCCTGTTTTCTCTGCTGCTCCTGTGAAATGTCCTGCGATTTCCGCCAGTGCCAGCCCTGCTCCGTATACATAGTCGTGCATGCCGCTGGTCGGAACCGAAAATACCGGAATTTCGGTCCTTGCTGTAAGTGCACGGGCCAGTCCCTGAAAATCTGTTCCGTTCATAAAGGGGATCGGTGAACTTGCAAGTGCAATAAATTTCGGTTTCAGCTCCTTTGCCGCCTCTTCGATATCTTGAAGAAATTTCTCATCATTTCCCATAATGGCATCGATATCCGTAAGACCTGAGATAAAGATCAGACTGTCCTGGTCGTACCACCGGATCTCATCATGGGTATTATAGGTAGAATTACAGCCGGAGGGATCATGCATCACTGTCATTCCTCCAAGCTCATACAATGCGGAGCAGACGCCGGACACATCTGCCGTGTAGATCGGTATGATCCGATATGCCTGTCTCATATGCAGCTTTCGCACCCCCATCCCTTTCGAACGATCAGATCCTCCGGAGCTTTTTCCTCATTAAATGCCTCCAGCATCAGCTGTGCAGTACGTCTGATCCCGTCAAAGCCCCAAAGCCCGCCGCCCTGTACCATATTGACAAAATTCCGACTTCCGGTAAACCAGGCT
>OHVW01000584.1_pt1 | contig 12539 bp, 6 predicted proteins | sample 1579601 | NCBI WGS metagenome assembly OHVW01 (sample SAMEA3882549, study PRJEB24775) | human gut metagenome | biome: human-associated habitat; feature: intestine environment; material: feces | place: Netherlands | collected 2009/2010 | reverse complement strand
CCGTGAAGGCTCTAAGCTTCAGAGCGGACAGATCGCATCCGTTGCACTTATGGATGCACGTTCCATCGCAGCAACAGCAGCAAATAAGGGATTCCTTACACCTGCAACTGACATGGATGTGGAATACAAAGGACAGAAATATCACTTTGACAAAAATATTTACGCAAACCGTGTCTTCGACAGCCACGGCGTAGCAGATCCATCTATAGAGATCAAATTCGGACCGAACATCAAAGACTGGCCGGCAATGGCAGCACTTCCGAAGAACTTACTCCTGAAAGTAGTATCCGAGATCCACGATCCGGTTACAACAACAGACGAATTGATTCCGTCAGGAGAGACATCTTCTTATAGATCAAATCCTCTGGGACTTGCAGAATTTGCATTATCCAGAAAAGACCCTGCTTATGTAGGCCGTGCAAAAGAAGTGCAGAAAGCCGAGAAAGCAATCGAGGCAGGACAGTGTCCGTTAGAAGTATTAGACGAACTGAAACCAGTTATGGCAAAAGTACGCAAGACGTATCCGGAAGCAGGAGAAGGCAACCTTGGAATCGGAAGCACGATCTTCGCAGTAAAACCGGGAGACGGTTCCGCAAGAGAACAGGCAGCATCCTGCCAGAAGGTACTCGGCGGCTGGGCAAATATTGCGAACGAATACGCAACCAAGAGATACCGTTCGAACCTGATCAACTGGGGTATGCTTCCATTTATTACAGAGGAAGATCATGAGAACTTAAGCTTCAAGAACGGTGATTATATCTTCGTGCCGGAGATCAGAAAAGCAATCGAGGATAAGAGTGCTGAAATTAAGGCGTATGTGGTTGGAGATACTTTGAAAGAGATCACTCTGAAGCTCGGTGATATGACGGATGCGGAGAGAGAGATTATCTTAAAAGGATGCCTGATCAATTATTATAGAGGATAGAGAATAAGGTAGATAGAGAATAAGAAAGACAGAAAATAAGACAGATAGAAACACTCCGGGAGGTCTGATAGACAGCCTGGAAAGTTTTGATTTTTCAAAAGTCCATTATGTATTTACGACAGTGCCGATTACCAAGGAGATTCCTGTACCAATCGTAGAAGTCGGAATGTTCCTGGGACAGGACGATGTACAGATCTGGTGCAGAAAGAAGCGGCCGGTGAAGACGCGAAGATGAGTCTCATCCTTGCACATGCAGAAGACCAGATGATGAGTACGGAAGTATTCAAGGTTTTGGCAGAAGAAATGATCGAACTTTATAAAAAAGTGAACAAATAAATTAGAATTATTTTAATAACCTTTTTTCTCTCCAATATAAACAAATAAAAACTCTTCAGAATTCTGAGACATGAAAGATTTGTCGGGATTTTGAGGAGTTTTTTGACGTCATAATAAAATAGGTAGATGAAAAATAAAATTAAATTTACTATATACAACCTGAGTGCCTTATGCTAGAATATATCCAAGCATTATATTTCTATATTTTCTAAAGCAGAAAAACTGTTTCTATATTCAAGCGAAATACATATCAGAGATTTTCAATGCTTAAGATTCACAACATATTAAAATGAGCGGGAGGATTTCTGAAAAAGTATAGATCCTCCTGAATTGCAAGTGGAGGATAATGGATGGAAGAAAACAAAAGAGAACGATGGAAAAAAGCAGTGTTACCGGAAAGAGACACAAAGATGGGATTTTATCTTAACAGTAGAGCACCATATGTTTTGTACGAAGGGGAGACGAAGTCACGATATTTTATTGATAAGACATTGATGCTGGAAAAAATATTTGGATTTATAGAAAAGGAAGTAGACGGGCTATATGAGAAGTATCTTGCGGATACGGTGAATCCGAATGGGAAATTATTGGACAAATTCTGGTCCATATGATGAGATCTAAAGGTTGATGATACAGCAGAATCAGCAGTGCGTCAGATCAAAGAAAAGGGTTATGCGTTACGTTTTCAGGGAAAACTGGGTGATGACGAAATATACACGGGTGACATTCTGGCAATTGGAATCGGTTATTGGAAGGACTCAAAGGAACATGAATGTAAGATAGAAAAACTTTCAATTTAGTGCAACAGAATCTGGAGTAAAAGACTCTTATATATGTAGATGATAGAGAAAAGAAAGAAAAACCATGAAAACTCATATCTGAGGGAGGACACGATATGAAATGCAGTATAAAGAAATTCTCGGAAATGTACGAGACTGTCTACCGTGATCTGTACCGTTACGCACTGTGCCTGATGAAGAATCCGCAGGAAGCCGAAGATGCGGTGAGTGAGGCGGTTATCGCAGCATACGAGAACATACATAAATTAAAAAAAGAAGAAGCATTCAAAAGCTGGATATTTACAATTCTTACGAATAAATGTAAGAAGAGATTGAAGAAAGCGTTAAAAGAAACACCGGGAAGAGAAGAAGAACTTCCGGAACAAGCGACAGCACCGGATTATGATCTTGCAATCGATGTTAAGAAAGCATTCTTTGTGCTGTCGGAAGAGGAACAGATATTAGTCGGATTATCCGTATTTGGCGGGTATTGCAGTCAGGAGATTGGTGAGATGATGAGGCTGAATCCGAACACGGTACGGTCGAAGCGGAGCCGGGCACTTAAGAAGATGGAATGTGTGCTGGGCAGTTACGGCGAAGATGAGAAGGAAAGAAGGGAGTGAGAAGGTATGAAGCGCGAGAATGAACATAAAGAATATTGTGAACAGGACATCCTAGATCAGATTTCAAGAATGTCAGAAGATACAGAAGTCCCGGATAGTCTGAGATCGGAGAATATAGATAAATTATTGGAAAAGAAAAAACAGAAGAAACATTTCCGTCCGTATCAAATCGGGCTTGTAGCGGCGGCCTGCGTGGCAGTTGTGGCGGGAACTGTAGTGTGGCAGTATGGAAGGATGCATGAAGGAGCGATAAATTCTCCGGATGTGTCAGGTGGCAATGCAGGCAGCAGTGCAGGAAATAGTAATACAGTAAAGAAGATCAGCGACAGTAAGAAGATCAGGACAGCCCAAAGTTATGACGAAATCTATAAATATATCAAACGTTCACAAGATAACTCCGGCATTGCAATGTATGCAAGAAGTGTAAATGAAACAGCAGCTGTAGAGGATTCGGCTTCAACAGGAAGATCAACGGCGTCTTCAACGGAAACGGCCTCGGCAGATACCGGTGTGGCAACAGCAGATGGCAGTTATTCACAGACCAATGTACGACAGTCCGGTGTAGATGAAGGAGATATTGCCAAAACAGACGGGACTTATCTATATGTGCGGGAAGATAATGGCCGGACCATCGATATTGTAGACGTAGGAAACAGCGGAACGAATATAGAAAAATATAGCGAGATTACGCTTGGAAAAGAATACACAATACAGGAGTTTTATGTAAATACAGATCAAAAGAAACTGGTGGCTGTATGTCAGAAAGAATGTGCAGATAAAAGTAACAAAAAGCAGACGAACACAGATACCTGGAATCAGACTAAAACAGCGGCGGTCACTTATGACATCCGCGATATTAAAAAGCCGGTAAAAGAAGGCGAGGTAACACAGAGTGGTACTTACAATTCGTCTCGTATGGAAGACGGATATCTGTATCTGTTCAGTGAATACTATACAGGTGGCGACATGGTCAAAGATAAACCGGTCACCTATGTGCCTCTGGTGAATGGCAAAGAGATGAGCCAGACCAGTATCTGTCTGCCGCCGGTGAATTGTGGAACAATGTATGAAGTGATCAGTTCCGTGGACATCAGCAAACCGGATAAAACAGTGGATAATAAGGCAATTCTCTCCGAAGGCGGTCAAATGTATGTAAGTGGAAAAAATATCTACTATTATGAATCAGAATGGCAGCAGGATAATCAGACTGTGACGACACTTCGCAAGATTTCTTATAGAAAGGGCAAGCTAAAGGCCGTAGCTCAGGGAAAAGTAAAAGGATATCTGAATGATACATTTTCACTGGATGAATATAAAGGAAACTTAAGATTATTTACAACCAATGATGATGAAAATCTGGTAACAATCTTAGATAAGAAATTGGATAAGATCAGTTCTATCGAGAATCTGGCAAAAGGGGAATCCATCTATTCTGCAAGATTCATGAAAGAGGCAGGATATTTCGTGACATATGAGCAGGTAGACCCGTTGTTCAGCGTGGATCTGTCCAATCCGGAGAAACCAAAGATCCTCGGCAAATTAAAAATCCCGGGATTTTCAGAATATCTGCATTTCTATGGAGAAGATAAATTACTTGGAATCGGCATGTCAACCGATGAAGAATCAGGGGTGTCGGAAGGTGTAAAAATCACCATGTTCGATATTACAGACAGAACGGATGTAAAAGAAGAATCAACCCTTGTATTGGATGATCTGTATGGAACAAATGCAGTATACAATTACAAATCCGTTCTGGTCGATCAGCAGAAAAATAGGATCGGGTTCTCCGGCTACAGCCAGAATGGGGAAACGTACTGCCTGCTGACTTATAATGGAAAAGAGAAAAAGTTTGAAACAATCCTGAAAGAAGAGATTAATGGAAATACTTCGCAAGGTATCCGGGGGATTTATATAGAAGATACATTATACGTGATCAGTGGAAATATTATCGAGGCTTATGATATGGATACCGGCAAGAAAACGGGAGATATTATATTGTAAAACCGAAAGTTTTATAGTCGAGATTCCAGAAGGGAAAATAAAACACACAATACCGAAACAGAAGGAATCATATAATCGGTATTGTGTGTTTTTTAGATACCAAAGTATGCAAGAGAAACTGCCAGTGGCAAGTTCTGTAGATGTAACTGTTACTGCATATGACTCAGACGGCTGCGAAGCACAGGTCCGACAATGATCGCAATGATAATCTTCACTGCGTCACCGGCAAGATAAGGGATAACTCCGACAGAAAGTGCTGCAACAAAGGACATTTTTAACTGAATTGCAAGCCACTCTGTACCGAAGATATAAGTGATCGCCATACCGATGAGCATACCGACAACGGCCAGGATTCTGCTCTTTGGAAATTTGTCAACGAACAGTCCTGCAATCAGTGCGAGGAAGATAAAACCAATCAGATATCCGCCGGTAGGACCTGCAAGCTTACCTAATCCGCCGGTGAAACCAGAGAATACAGGAAGACCGACAAGGCCAAGTAACAGATATACGATATAGCTGATCGTTGCATCTTTAAATCCAAGTACATAGATACTGATCATGATCACCAGGTTGGTAAGACTGATCGGTACCGGACTGACAGGGATCGGAATCGCCATAGGAGCGAAGATACAGGTGATCGCAGTCATCAGGGCGATCAGAACCAGTTTACGGGTGGAGAGTCTTTTCGTTGTTGTGCTGTTTGCTGTGTTATTCATAGTAGTAATTGTCTGCCGGCTGGCAGAACTCCTTTCCTTTAGATTCATATCAAAATATAAAAGCAGTATAAAATGAAATGTGCAAAATGTCAACTATGTATTTGTTACGGTTAACAATTGAAAGGTGATATGTTGACAAATATGGTTACAGAGAAACTGTATAGTATTGTGCAAACATTAAAACAAATATATAAAAATCAGACAATTTAATGCAAAAAATAAAATAATGAAAAATAAAAGAAAATAATCGCAAAAAGTATTGACAAAATAAAATGCGGATGATATTATGTAATCAATCCAAAGGAAATCCGAAATAAACAAAAAGGACTCCTGACGAGAAAGGGAATCTTGAAAATTCTATAGCATATATTTTATAAGAGAATTTTTATTATCAGAGTTTCGATTCATTTAGAAATCTAAAATGCATATATAGGTATAAAGTATTTGGTAATGCATCGAATATTAGATATCGTAAAGTATATTGTAAAGATAGAGAATGGATGAAGTAAGATTATAAAATGATATCACGGGGATATAGGAATAATCTTAATGAAAGAGACAAGGTAATAAATATCATTTATATCTTATGTGTATAAAGAATGAAAAAAGTTTATAAGGATAAAAAATATTTCATATGTCGGTGAGATATGTTGATTGGAAATTTATGAAAAGGAGGCTTAATCCAATGGACACAGTAGAATCATCGAATCAATATGTTAGTGGTATGACAGTTAAAAATTCCCATAGAGTAAGCCTTTATAATAATAGATAAAAAGGCCGGTAGAGGAGATTCAGATAATAATAAAAATAAACGGAGAAAATAAAACCGGATAATAAAAATAAAAAAACTGTAAACATATTGAACATAATACCATATATTTAAATATATTATTAAAATGTGTAAAGAAACATGAATAGTAGATTTGAATGAACATGTAGGACAATGAGTAAAAGATCATTGAAATACATAAAAAGGCGTCAGGGAATAAAATAATAATTAATTCTCCGAAACAAATGAAAAGTATATGATAAAATTGAATATGTAACAGCCATCATAATAAAAAGAATTATGATGGCTGTTTTTTTATCGCCATGCGTTCGTAAGGAGCTGCCAGTGGCAGGTTTTCGGCATTGCCATGCATTCGGAAGAAGCTGCCGACAATAAATTATAAACTTTTGTAACTTTTGTAATATTTTTTTAACATATTTAACCGGATATTTTGACAATAGACAGGTCATATGATAAACTTATATAAGTAAAATTGTAGGGAAATACGCTTTTTTAAAATAAATATTTGAGGTGAGAAATATTGGATAAATATGAATATAGGGTAAAGACCGAGCAGATGCTTGATCATCTGGAAAAAAAGGAATACCAGAAAGCAATGGATATTGCTGAAAGTATAGACTGGCGAAGAGTAAAGAACGCTTCTATGCTTAATACGGTAAGTGAGATTTATGAATATAACGGAGAATTTAAGAAAGGGAGAGATATCTTATTCCTGGCATTTGACAGAGCACCGGGAAGCCGTAAAATCGTATATCGATTAGGTACATTGGCATTAAAGATTAAGGATATCAGAGAAGCGACAGACTGTTATGAAGAGTTTGTTAAGCTGGCGCCAAAAGACCCGAATCAATATATCCTGAAGTATAAGATCCTGAGAACTCAGGGAGCAGCACTTTCGGATCAGATTGCGGCGTTGGAAGAATTTAAAAAAGCGGAATATATTGAAAAATGGGCATATGAACTTGCCAAGTTATATGATGAGGCGGGAATGACTGCGGAATGTCTGGAAGAATGTGATGACCTGATTCTTTGGTTCAGCGAAGGAAAGTATGTATACCTGGCGATGGAACTTAAGATGAAGTATAAGCCACTGACGCCGCTTCAGCAGGAAAAATATGACAGCCGTCCGGGAGCAGTAAAGAAGCAGCCGCAACCTGTAAAACAGACGGAGTCAACATTGGAAGAAGTTGACGATGAGAATGAATATGATGAAGGTTCTGAGGAAGAGGTACAGGAAAGTACGGTGCAGAGAATAGATGATGCACAAGTACAGGAGATTCCGCCGGAGCCGGTTCCGATGCAGGAAGAGTTTGAAATACCGGAGGAAGCCGCACAGGCAGATGTCGTACCGGAGGAAGTTGTACCGGAAGCAACTGCAGCAGTGGAAGAGACTCCGATGTACAGGGAAGAAGAACCGGAAGCATCTGTTGAGACACCTGAAGAGCATGCATCAGCAATCAAACAGGTAGTTACGGGGGCCACATTAGAAGAAGCTCTGGCACAGGGTGTTGCTGTTGCAAGCGGTATTAATATTGAAGAAGAAGCAATGAAAGAGCGCGAGGATGAAATCCTGGCAAACGGTCAGATGATGATCGATGATATCCTTCAGAAATGGGAAGCAAAACAGAAAGATCATGAAGAGGCGATTGCAAAGCAGAAAGCCAAAGATGAGGAGCGTCTCCAGAAGGAAAGAGAACAGGCAAGAATCCGTCAGGAAGAAGAGCGCAAAGAAGTAGAAAGAAAAGCAGCTGAAGCAGAGGCCAGAAGAAAAGCTGAAGAAGAGGCCAGAAGAAAAGCTGAAGAAGAGGCAGCAAGAAAAGCAGCTGAGGAAGAGGCAGCAAGAAAAGCAGCCGAAGAAGAGGCCAGAAGAAAGGCTGAAGAAGAAGCAGCAAGAAAAGCAGCTGAGGAAGAAGCCAGAAGAAAAGCCGAGGAAGAGGCAGCAAGAAAAGCAGCCGAAGAAGAGGCCAGAAGAAAGGCCGAGGAAGAGGCAGCAAGAAAAGCTGAGGAAGAGGCAGCCGACGAGGAAAAATCTGAAAGAAATACACAGAGAATACCGGATGACATTGTCCGTCTGATGGAAGAGATGGAGAGTGAAAATGAAGATTCCGAAGATGAGATTTATGAGGAAGAACTTGAAGACGGTCCGGGAATGGATGAAGATTTCATAGAAGGAATCGAAGATGAGCTTGCCGGACTGGATATGAACGGAAGCAGTTTCGAGGAAGGTGATTTTGACGAAGCCGACTTTGAGGAAGAGGATCTTGAAGGGGAAGACTTTGACGAAGGCGACTTTGAGGAAGAAGATCTTGAAGGAGAAGACTTTGACGAAGGCGACTTTGAGGAAGAAGATTTCGACGAGGAAGACTTTGACGAAGCTGACTTTGAGGAAGAAGATCTTGACGAGGAAGAACTTGAAGAGGCCGATTTTGACGAAGACGATGACGAAGACGACTTTGAAGACATAGATGATGAAGAAACCGATTTTGACGAAGGCGACTTTGAAGAAGATATGGACGAAGAGGATTTCGACGAAGAAGAGATCGACGATGACGAAGAGCTTGATTTTGGCGAAGACCTTGAAGGGGAAGATTTTGACGAAGCTGACTTTGAGGAAGAGGATCTTGATGAAGGAGACTTTGAGGAAGAAGATTTTGACGAAGAAGAGATCGAAGATGAGGATGACACAGAAGAATTAGAGATTGAAGAGCCATCCGAAGAAGAGATCCAGGCAAGAATTAAAAAGTCAAAAGGTGGAGTTCCATTTGATACCGGATTCGTTGTAACAGGAAGATATGATCTGAGTGCAACGAGTGAAATCGGATTAAAGGCAGGACTTACGGAAGAACAGAAGAAGTTATTCTCATATTTCGTTCCGGTAAGAGGAATGAGTGAACAGATCGTAGAGGTTCTTGATAATGACAGACGTGCCCAGAGAGAGGGTACTTCCAAGACAGGAAACCTTCTGGTAATCGGAAGAAAAGGATCTGGTAAAACAGTTCTTGCGGTTGATATCGTAAAAGCAATCCAGAAACAGAGAAATCTGAAACAGGGTAAAGTAGCGATCGTTACAGGTGAGTCTTTGAATAAGAAAGAACTTACGAATATCATCCAGAAGCTTCGTGGAGGAGCAATCATCATTGAACATGCTGGCAAGCTGAATTCAAGAACGGTAAAAGAACTTAATTATCTGATGGAAAAGAAGACAGGTGAATTACTTTTCGTACTGGAAGATCAGAGAAAACCTCTGGAGCGTCTGATGACAGCTAATCCGGAATTCAAGAAGAAATTCAGTTCGAAACTGGAACTTCCGGTATTCATTAATGATGAGCTGGTAACATTCGGTCAGACATATGCGAAAGAGAATGGATATAAACTGGATGAGATGGGAATCCTTGCACTGTACAGCCGTATCGATGTAATGCAAAGAGAAGACCATGCAGTATCTGTTGCAGAAGTTAAAGAGATCATGGATGAAGCAATTGCTCATTCACAGAAAGCAAATGTAAAACACCTTGCACGAAGAGTATTTGGTAAGGGAACAGATGATTCTGACAGAATTATTCTGAAAGAAGAAGATTTTAAAATTTAAGTCAGATTTTGGAAGAGTTTTGACAAACTAAACTGTCAAAACTCTTTCTTTTTGCCCTTTTGTAAAGTATAATGTTGTTATAAATATGCAACAGAATGCGAGGGGTAATTATGGCTGAAAAAAAGAAGAAACCGTATGAAATAGGCGAGCTGGATCAATACCTTTTCGGACAGGGAAATCATTACGAGATTTATAAGAAGCTGGGTGCACATCTGGTACAGGACGGAAAACAAAAAGGTGTGTATTTTGCGGTATGGGCACCGCATGCACAGGCAGTTTCGGTAGTCGGAGAGTTCAATGAATGGGATACAGAGGCGAACCCGATGAAGAGAGAAGAACCTCTGGGAATCTATACCTGTTTTATACCTGGTGTGAAGAAAAATCAGATGTATAAGTATTGTATTGAGACTTATTCGGGAGAACAGATATTTAAGGCAGATCCATATGCCAATTATGCGGAATTAAGACCTGGAACAGCATCCAGAGTTACAGATATCGAGAATATAAAATGGACGGATACAGAATGGATGACCCACAGAAAGACCTGGAATCATAAGCATAAGCCGATGTCTATCTATGAGGCACATATTGGTTCCTGGATGCGCCATCCGGGACGGGAAGATGAAGGTTTCTATACATATAGAGAGTTTGCCAGAGCAATTACCAAATATATTAAAGAAATGGGTTATACACATGTGGAGCTGATGGGGATCGCGGAGCATCCGTTTGACGGTTCCTGGGGATATCAGGTGACTGGTTATTATGCACCGACATCCCGGTATGGAACACCGGAAGATTTCGCATGGATGATCAATTATCTGCATAGAAATAAGATCGGTATCATTCTGGACTGGGTACCGGCCCATTTCCCGAAGGATGCACATGGACTTGCTGATTTTGACGGAACTGCGACGTATGAATATGCAGATCCAAGACTTGGAGAACATCCGGACTGGGGAACAAAAGTGTTTGACTTTGGAAAAAATGAAGTCCGCAATTTCCTGATCTCCAATGCATTGTTCTGGATTGAAAAATTCCATATAGACGGACTTCGTGTAGATGCTGTTGCGTCTATGTTATATCTGGATTATGGACGGAAAGATGGCGAATGGGTAGCGAATAAGTATGGTGAGAATAAGAACCTTGAAGTGATTGATTTCTTCAAACATTTGAACTCTGTTGTTCTTGGAAGAAATCCGGGAGCACTCATGATCGCAGAAGAATCTACAGCATGGCCGAAGGTTACCGGTGATGTGGAAGAAGGCGGTTTAGGTTTCAGCCTGAAGTGGAATATGGGATGGATGCACGATTTCACGGAATATATGAAGCTGGATCCATATTTCCGTAAGGATAATCATCATCTGATGACATTTGCCATGAGTTATGCATACAGTGAGAATTATATCTTGGTATTGTCGCATGATGAAGTGGTACATCTTAAGTGTTCGATGCTTAATAAGATGCCGGGACTGGGATTTGATAAATATGCTAACCTTAAAGCTGGTTATGCATTCATGATGGGACACGCCGGTAAGAAGCTTCTTTTCATGGGGCAGGAATTCGCACAGCTTCGTGAATGGAGCGAGGAAAGAGAACTTGACTGGTTCCTGTTGGCTGAGCCGGAGCATCAGCAGATGAAAGAGTGGGTAAAAGCGTTGCTTCATCTGTATAAGAGTCATAAAGCGATGTATGAGATGGATCAGAGCTGGGAAGGATTTGAATGGATCAATGCGGATGATGGATACAGAAGTATCTATAGTTTCATGAGACATTCCAAAGGTGCAAAGAAGAATCTGTTGTTCGTCTGCAACTTTACGCCGATGGCAAGAGATGATTACAGAGTCGGAGTTCCGAGAAAGAAACAGTATAAGTTGATTCTGAACAGTGATGAGGAAAAATACGGCGGAACCGGAGCGGTAAGGAAGAAGATCTATAAGGCTGAGGCAAAAGAATGTGATGGAAGACCGTATTCATTTGCTTATAAGCTGCCGCCTTACGGAGTTGCTGTGTTTGAATTTTAAGAGGAGTAATTTTAGGATTATTTAAATTTTGGAATAGAGAGATTTTAATTTGAATAAAGTAAAATAAAAAACGCCGGGAAGTTTTTTTAAGCTTCCCGGTGTTTTTATACTAAAGTATGCAAGAAAAGCTGCCAGTGGCAGGTTTGCTGTATTGTCATTATAATTCGTTTGTTACTATAATTACCTGCTAATGCTTATGTCTAGTTGGCAGAGCCGTTAGTTGTGGAATCAGACGTATCAGAGTTGGAAGAATCTGATTCGCTGCTGCCTGGTAAGCTGCTCTGAGTATCGGACTGATCATCGGCACCGTTATTCAGTGAAGAATCATCAGCAGAGTTGTCTGTTGTGCCGGCATCTGAAGAATCTGCATCACTGTTCAGAGAATCATTCTGTGTGTCGTCAGACTGATCATCATCAGTATCTTTGCTGTCCTCTGTATTGGCATCGTTTTTGCTCTTATCTGAATTGTCTTTTTTAGAATCGCTTCCGCCGAACAGATCCTTGAAGAATTTCTTGATCTTGCCCCAGAATCCGCTGTCATCGCTGTTGTCATCCGAACTGCTGTCGGAAGAATTATCTGCGCTGTCGGAATTGTTCGAAGAAGAGTTGTCGGAAGAATCCAGTGTGCTGTTACTTACGACATCATCGCCGAGTGCACTGTCATCCGTATTGTTGATGATTCCGCCATCAGAGCTGTCACTGCCGCCGAAGATTCCTTTGATGGAATTCCAGAGGTTGGAGAAGAATCCCTCGCTCTTT
>OHVW01000581.1_pt1 | contig 12582 bp, 10 predicted proteins | sample 1579601 | NCBI WGS metagenome assembly OHVW01 (sample SAMEA3882549, study PRJEB24775) | human gut metagenome | biome: human-associated habitat; feature: intestine environment; material: feces | place: Netherlands | collected 2009/2010 | reverse complement strand
TGCACTCCATATCAAAGTTCTCGGTCGCATGCAGCAGCTGATGGCTCCACTCGTGAGCGAGCTCGATGGTGTCGTCGACCTGCTTGACGCTCATGGCAAGCTGGCTCATGTTCATTCCAACATCATGCATGGAAAATCTCCTTTTGTATGGGGCAGTTCAGTGGTTCAGATTTTACTACGCCCGCTCTGTGCGCAGCTGCATAAGAAAACGGGTGCGAGTCTGTGTGACTCGCACCCGTTCACTGGGGGCTGTTTGTAACTACCATACTATCCGTGGTCGTCCGCGCCGCGCCCGGCAGTCCGGCGAGCGGTGCAAAAGCGCTCATGGACGGCGGGTAAGTAACAAGCGTATTACAGATGCTTCTCCAGCAGCGCCTGCAGCCTCGCCTTGGGCAGAGCGCCAACCGAGCGGTCAATCTCCTCGCCGTTCTTAAACACAATCAGCGTGGGGATGCTCATGACGCCATACTTCATGGCCAGGTCCTGGTTGTCGTCGACGTTGCACTTGGCAACGGCGAGCTTGCCCGCCAGCTCATCGGCAACCTCGTCAACGATGGGCGAGAGGGATCGACAGGGCCCGCACCACGGTGCCCAAAAATCGACCAGCACGGGCAGGCTGTCGTTAACGATGGAATCGAAGTTCTCGGGGGTAATCTGATTAATGTCAGCCATGGTGACCTCCATAATGCGACGCGGCTCGGCCGCGTAAAACTCAGTACGACCGTGCTTATACCCAGCCGCCCGCAAAGCAACCACTCGCGGGCAGCTCTTTTATATAATGGTGGGCACGCAAACGATTGGAGAGCGCATGTCCACGTCACAAAGCCAGAAAAAAGAAGCCATCGCCCAGGCGGCCGAGCAGGAGCTCACATCGCTTGCGGTCCGTGGCGTGCGTATCGCGGGCAACGCGTGCTCGCCGATCGTGCTGGTCAAAGGCGATTTGGACGAGGCCGAGCGTTCGGGTGGCGAGCTTGCCGCCGGCCCGGATGGCGCGGCGTTGCGCAAGGCGCTTGGGGCCATCGGCTACGCGCCCGAGGATTTTTGCGTGCTGGCAAGCGTCGCCGGCGTGGGTGACGGAGCGGTCGCGGTGGGCGAGACTCTGCCGTGTGAGCTGTTCCGCGAGGCGCTCGAGGCCTTGGACCCCGAGGCGGTCCTGCTGCTGGACGATCGCGCGGCCGATACCATGCGCGAGACCTATGCCGACATGCTCGTGGCAATCGACGACTTCGATACCGCTATGCTCAAGCCCGGCTTGGTCGCCCATGTGCAGGGTCGTCGCGTGCTCGCGCTCGACGGTTTTGAGGCCGCACTGACCGACAAGGCCGCCAAGCAGCGCATGTGGGCCTACATCAAGCAGCTGACCCCGGCGGCCGCGCCGCTGTAGCGGATTGGCGCCGGCGAGCGATTGCCTGGCGGGCATGTCGTCGACCATGCGCGGCGGCCGTCCAAAGATGCCTCCTGCGCTATCGAGAGCTCGACTATCCTCAGCTTGCCAGTCCGAAAATGGACCTACCGCATGATTGAATCTTTATTTCAACTTTACACCTAGGTTTACAGCTGTCTTGTCAGCTGTAAACCTAGGTGTCATACTAAAGCCCCAAGATTCGCCAAAAGAGAGGGGCCTTGATGGCACAGAGCGCGAACATGGATGCATCGGAGCTTGCACGCGATATCGCGGCCGGCCTGGCATCGGCAACGACGGCAACGGAGCGCGCGGCGCTGGTACCCGCAGAGCTCGTCGAGGCCATTCATCAGCTAAAAACCCAACGTGACGCAGTGATCCTGGCGCACTATTATGTGGCGCCCGAGGTCCAAGCCGTTGCCGATTACGTCGGCGACAGCTTCTACCTGGCAAAGCTCGCCAAGAGCCTTCCGCAGCAGACTATCGTGCTGTGCGGCGTGGAGTTTATGGGCGAGAGCGCCAAGCTGCTCAATCCCACCAAGACCGTGCTACTGCCCGAGCCGGGCGCGGACTGTCCCATGGCGCACATGGTCAAGCGCGAGACGGTCGACGCGGCACGCGCCGAGTATGGCGACGACCTGGCCGTGGTGTGTTACGTCAACTCGACGGTCGAGATCAAGAGCTGGAGTGACGTGTGCGTTACCAGCTCTAACGCCGTCAAGATCGTCTCCGAGCTGTCGCAGCAGCACGTCTTGTTCATTCCCGACCAGAACCTGGGCCGCTTTGTGGCCGAGCAGGTGCCGCAAAAGCACGTCATCCTCAACAATGGCTATTGCCCGCGCCATCACATCATCACCGTCGAGCAGATCGTCGATGCGCGGGAGGCGCATCCCGACGCGCTCGTGTTGGCGCACCCCGAGTGCAAGGCTGACGTTCTGGCCGAGGCCGACTACATCGGCTCCACCGCCGGCATCATCAAGTATGCCGAGGAGTCGGACGCCAACGAGTTCATCATCGTGACGGTCCGCGGCGTGCTCTACGAGCTCGAGCGCCGCTGCCAGGGCACCGGCAAGAAGTTCTACTTCCCCGCGGTGCAGCCCACCTGCGTCAACATGGATCTCGTCACGCTCGAAAAACTCGTGCACTGCCTGGAGACGGGCGAGGGTGAGGTGCAGATCGGCGTGTCGGACGAGGCTGCCGACCAGGCCAAACTTACGCTCGACCGCATGCTCGAGTACGCGGCGCGCTAAGCCAATGTGACATGAGGGACAGTTCCTTATGTCACATTACAAGGGAGAGGATTCCTGTGGAAACCAAACAATACCCCGATATGGAGTGTGACGTCGTCATTGCCGGTTGCGGCGTGGCAGGCCTGTATGCGGCTCTCAATCTGCCGACGAGCACGCGCGTGATCATGCTTTCCAAGGGCGCTGTCGACGAGTGCGACTCGATGCTCGCGCAGGGTGGCATCTGCGTGCTGCCCGAAGGCTCGGACTACGATGCCTTCTTTGAGGACACCATGCACGCCGGTCATTACGAGAACCGCCGCGAGAGCGTCGACATCATGATCCGCTCGAGCCGCTCGGTCATCAACGACCTGCTGGCGATGGGCGTGGATTTTGAGCGCAAGGCCGACGGCAGCCTCGACTTTACCCGCGAGGGCGCACACAGCCGTCCGCGCATTGCCTTCCATGCCGATATCACCGGCAAGGAGATTACGACCAAGCTGCTCCAGGCCGTTCGCAAGCTGGATAACGTGCAGATTTTGGAGCACGTGGCCATGACCGACATCCTGACGGGCGAGCGTGACGGCGCCACGGTGTGCACTGGCGTCGTCGCCGTTCCCGTGGACGAGGACAACTCGGTTCGTCCCGCCGACGAACTGGCAAATGCCGCCGGGGGCGTGCATGCCGGCGAGCCGTTTAAGATCCATGCCCGCCACACGCTGTGGGCGACGGGCGGCATCGGCGGCGTATACGACCATTCGACTAACTACCCGCAGCTCACGGGCGATGCCTGCTACATTGCTCAGGAGCATGGCATTAAGATGGAGCACCTGGACTACGTGCAGATTCACCCCACGGGTCTGTTCTCGCCGCAGCCGGGCCGCACCTTCCTGATCAGCGAGAGCTGCCGCGGCGAGGGAGCGATTTTGCTCAATGCCGCCGGTGAGCGCTTTACCGACGAGCTTCAGCCGCGCGATGTGGTCGCCGCCGCCATCCGCGAGCAGATGAAGCAGGACGGCACCGAGCACGAGTGGCTGAGCTTCGCCCCCGTCGAGCGCGATGTGGTGACCGGGCACTTCGCCAACATTCGCGCACGTTGCCTGGAGGACGGCCGCGACATCTTGGACGAGCCCATTCCCGTTACGCCCACGCAGCACTACTTTATGGGCGGCGTGTGGGTCGACAAGGACGGTCGCACCTCGATGCCCGAGCTCTACGCCGCGGGCGAGACGGCTTGCAACGGCGTTCACGGCAAGAACCGCCTTGCATCAAACAGCCTGCTCGAGGCGCTGGTCTGGGGTCGTCGCGCCGCGTGGTATATGCGTACCGGCGAGTCGCTGGCCGTGGAGCAGGCGGGCGATCCCGCGCTCGATGGCCGCCATCGCGCCCTGAGCGCCGATACCCTGGCAATCGATGATTTGGCCCGTGCCGCCGGCACGCAGGCCGTGGAGGAGTAGACCATGAATCCCATTACCATGAAGCTCGTCGTCGATGATCTGATTCTGCAGGCTCTGCGCGAGGACATTACCTTTGAGGACGTGAGCACGGCGAGCGTGTGCCCCACGGCGCGCCCCGCCACGGTGGAGCTTATCGCCAAGGCCGATGGCATCATCGCGGGCCTGGATGTGTTCGCTCGCACCTTTGAGCTGCTGGATTCGCAGAGCTCGGTGCTGTTTGATGTTGCCGACGGTGACGAGGTCCACGCCGGCGACCACGTGGGGCAGGTGCGTGGCGATGCGCGCGTGCTGCTTTCGGGCGAGCGCGTGGCGCTCAACTACCTGCAGCGCATGAGCGGTATCGCTACCTATACGCACCAGATGGCCGCGGCGCTCGAGGGCACCAAGACCGTGCTTGTCGACACACGCAAGACCACGCCGGGCATGCGCGTCTTCGAGAAGGCCGCGGTCGAGATCGGCGGCGGCAGCAACCACCGTTACAACCTGTCGACGGCCGTCATGCTCAAGGACAACCATATCGACGCCGCCGGTGGTGTGACGCGTGCGATCGAGATGGCGCGCGCCCATGCATCGTTTACCACGACGGTCGAGATCGAGTGCGAGAACCTGGACATGGTGCGCGAGGCCGTGGAGGCCGGCGCCGACATCATCATGTTCGACAACATGACCCACGACGACATGGCTGCAGCGATTGAGCTTATCGCCGGCCGTGCCAAGACCGAGTGCTCGGGCAACGTGGATGCCAACAATATCCGCGCGCTCGCCGACCTGGGCGTTGACTTTATTAGCTCGGGCGCCCTGACGCACTCCGCGCCGATCCTCGACCTCTCGCTTAAGCACCTGCGTCTGCTGGACGGTAAATAATGAACGCCCGCGAGCGTCGCCGTGCCATCATGGACGTGCTCGAGGTGGCCAAGGAGCCCGTTTCGGGCAGCGCACTTGCCCGCGAGGTTGGCGTGAGCCGTCAGATCGTGGTTCAGGATATTGCCCTGCTGCGTGCCGATGGGCACGATGTCGTGGCGACCAACCGTGGTTATGTGCTGCAGGAGGCCCCTAGCAGCCCCGCCGTGCCCACGCGCTTGGTCAAGGTTCGCCACGGCGTGGAGCAGGCAGGCGATGAACTCACGAGTATCGTCGACGCCGGAGGCGCCGTGCTCAACGTGATCGTCAATCACCGCGTGTACGGTAAGATCACGGCCGACCTGGACATTCGCAATCGTCGCGATGTTGAGCGCTACCTGCACGATATCGAGAGCGGCAAGAGTTTCCCGCTACTAACGGTGACGAGCGGCTATCACTTCCATCGCATTGCGGCGGAGGACGAGCAGACTCTCGACGAGATCGAGGCCATACTCAAGGAGAAGGGCTATCTTGCCGATTTAATGCCCTATGAGGATGATTTGTCCTAGCCCGATACTGTCTTAATAAGTTGCGGTGAAATAGTTCCTAAAATCGGCACCTAAGCAATGAACCGGGAACTATTCCACCGCAACTGCCAAGGTAGCCCCGTCCCCAATTAACTGCCTATACAAACAAAAGGAGGCCTCCGCGGCGATGCGGAGGCCTCCTTTTTTGTGCACGGTGTACTTTTGAGTGTGCAAGTGGGGGAGTTGTTACTCCTCGACGATCTCGGTGATCGCGCCAGCGGGGCAAGCGTCCTGGCAAGCGCCACAGGCGACGCAGGAGTCCTCGTCAGCGACGGTGGCGACGTCCTGGAGCTCCAGAACGCCAGCGGGGCAGGTGTCGACGCAAACGCCACAAGCGATGCACTCGTCAGCATCAATTACGGGATGAGCCATGGTAGTTTCCTCTCTGTTGACCGACGCTACAGGCGATGCGCGCCGGTTTGATTCGGGCAAAAACATACCACGGGAGCGACCGTTTGCAATACCCTCTGACCGGCATCTTCATACCGTTCGCCGAGTATGCCAAGGTTTACTAAAAAATGCGCAGGTGGGGCCGTTGAGCTGCGCAAATGTTAGCTAAAGGTGACTTGAAATATTGAGCTATTGAGCGCGCCTGCGGAAAGGGCATCCCGTTATTTGGCCGAAAACCGGGTCGCAGTTTCCGGTTGGGCCCGCTAGAGGAAACTGCGACCCGGAATCCACGCTCAAACCGGGACAAGCTTTCCGCAAGGCAGCCCCAGGCACCCTCGGACCCAAACCTCAGCCATCTCTACATAGATCTCAATAGATTTGTCGAGAACTCAAACAGTGCGTCTACCTGCGCATTTGCGAACCTAAACTCTCGGCAATAAGAAATCTTATATGAATTGACTTAGATTTTGTATATTCCGGCCCATAAGGGGATACACTACATCCTGAAAGACAAGCCGAAGCGTCGCGCGACGGACCGTCGAGGCGGCGCGAACGCACAAGAGAGAGGGAATTTCTAATGGGCAAGATTCTTGGTATCGACCTTGGTACTACCAACTCCGCAATGGCCGTTCTCGAGGGCGGTTCTCCGACCATTATCGTGAACGCCGAAGGCGACCGCACCACCCCGTCCGTCGTGGGCTTCCGTGCCGACGGCGACCGCGTCGTGGGTAAGGCCGCTAAGAACCAGGCTGTCACCAACCCCAAGAACACCGTGTTCTCCATCAAGCGCTTCATGGGCCGCAAGTACTCCGAGTGCGCCTCCGAGCTCAAGACCGTGCCGTATGAGGTCAAGGAGGGCCAGGGTGGCCGTGCCGTCGTCGACATCGAGGGCAAGGATTACACCGCCGAGCAGGTGAGCGCCATGACGCTCGCAAAGATGAAGGCCGACGCCGAGAAGTATCTGGGCGAGACCGTCACCGACGCCGTCATCACCGTCCCGGCCTACTTTAACGACGCCCAGCGTCAGGCCACCAAGGACGCCGGTAAGATCGCCGGCCTCAACGTCAAGCGTATCGTCAACGAGCCGACCGCTGCTGCTCTTGCCTATGGCCTGGACAAGCAGGGCTCCGATCAGCGCATCCTGGTCTTCGACCTGGGCGGCGGCACCTTTGACGTCTCCATCCTCGACCTCGCCGACGGCGTGTTTGAGGTTCTGTCCACCTCGGGCGATAACCACCTGGGCGGCGACGACTGGGATCAGCGCGTCATCGACTGGATGGCCGATAAGTTCCAGCAGGAGAACGGTGTCGACCTGCGTCAGGACCCCATGGCCCTGCAGCGTCTGAAGGAGGCCGCCGAGAACGCCAAGAAGGAGCTCTCCGCCGCCCAGCAGACCACCATCAACCTGCCGTTCATTACCATGAACCAGTCCGGCCCGCTGCACCTCAACTACACGCTGACCCGCGCCGAGTTCGAGAAGATCACTCGCGACCTGCTCGAGCGCTGCAAGCAGCCTGTCACCAACGCCCTGCGCGACGCCAAGCTCAAGCTCTCCGATCTGACCGAGGTCATCCTCGTCGGCGGCTCCACCCGTATGCCCGCCGTCCAGGAGCTCGTCAAGACCATGACCGGCAAGCAGCCCAACATGTCCGTGAACCCCGACGAGGTCGTTGCCGACGGCGCTGCCGTCCAGGGCGGCGTGCTCACCGGCGACGTCGAGGGCATCCTGCTGCTCGACGTTACCCCGCTGTCGCTGGGCGTCGAGACCATGGGCGGCATCATGACCAAGATGATTGACCGCAACACCACGATCCCGACCTCCAAGACCGAGGTCTACTCCACCGCTGCCGACAACCAGACCAGCGTCGAGATCAACGTGCTCCAGGGCGAGCGCGAGCTTGCCCGCGACAACAAGTCGCTCGGTAAGTTCCAGCTGACCGGTATCCCTGCTGCCCGCCGCGGCGTGCCGCAGATCGAGGTTACCTTCGACATCGACGCCAACGGCATCGTCAAGGTCTCCGCTAAGGACAAGGGCACCGGCAAGGAGCAGCAGATCACCATTTCCGGCTCCACCGCTCTGTCTGACGACGAAGTCGATCGTATGGTCAAGGACGCCGAGGCTCATGCCGAGGAGGACAAGAAGCAGAAGGAAGAGGTCGAGGTCCGCAACCAGACCGACAGCCTGTGCTACTCCACCGAGCAGACCCTCAACGAGCTGGGTGACAAGGTTTCCGCTGACGTGAAGTCCAAGGCCGAGGCCGCTATCGCCGACGCCAAGAAGGCGCTCGAGGGCTCTGACGTCGAGGCCATCAAGGCCGCCGGCGAGTCCCTGCAGTCTGTGGCCTACGAGCTGGCTCAGGTTGTCTACGCCGACGCTCAGCAGCAGACCGATGGCGCCGCCGGTGCCCAGCCTGCCGACGATGACGTTGTCGACGCCGACTACGAGGTTGTGGACGACGAGGACAAGTAATCATGTCCGCCCGTAAAGCTCGCACGGAGGCGGCTGCCGCTGGCGCCGCCCCCGTTGACTCTGAGGAGAAGGACGTGAAGATTCCCGTAGAGGCCGTCGACGATACCGAGGCCAACGAGGCCGAGGCCGCCGAGGCTGCCGAGAACCAGGTAGAGGATTCCAACAAGGAGGCGACGATGACCGAGGACGAGATGGTGGAAGCTGCTATCCGCGCCGGTGAGGAAGCCGCCGACAACGACTTTAAGCTCAAGTTCGAGCAGGCCCAAAAGGAGCTTGCCGACGTGCGCAGTGAGCTCGATGCTGCGGCAGAGGCTCAGAAGGCCGCCGAGGATAAGGCAAAGGACGCCACCGAGCGCACCGCCCGTCTGCAGGCCGACTGGGAGAACTTCCGTCGCCGCACCGCCAACGAGCGCATCGCCGAGCGCGAGCGCGCGACCGAGAAGCTTGTCACCGCGCTGTTGCCGGTGATCGACGATATCGAGCGCGCGATCGACCATGCCCGCAGCCAAGAGCTTTCCGACGACTTTAAGCAGTTCGTCGACGGCGTCGATGCGGTTCATGCCAAGCTGCTCGATGTGTTTGCGCACGAGGGCGTTGAGCCCATCGACCCCAAGGGCGAGGCGTTCGATCCGCTCGAGCACCAGGCTGTGGGCCGCGTCGAGGACGCATCGCAGTACGACGAGACCGTCAACGACGTATACCAGAAGGGCTACCGCATGGCGGATCGCATCCTGCGTTCCGCGATGGTGACGGTGACCTACGGTGGCGAGAAGCGCCCCGCACCGGAGCCCGAAGCGGCGCCCGAGGATGCTACGGCCGATACGGCCGAGAGCACCGAGGAGTAATTGAGAAGGGCCCCGGGGCAACACCCGGGGCCCTTTCTGGCCAAGTGCCATATGACAGCATGAGCCGCCGTCCGCAGGGGCGGCGGATGTAACAGGAGAGGAGCTACGATGGCTGCAGGCAAAACCTTCTATGACATCCTGGGCGTATCCAAGAGCGCCTCCGACAAAGAGATCAAGAGCGCGTTTCGCAAGCTCGCGCAAAAATATCACCCCGATGCCGGCGGCGACGAGGCCAAGTTCAAGGAGATCAGCGAGGCCTACGAGACGCTTTCGGACGAGAAGAAGCGCAAAGAGTACGACCAGATGCTCATGTTTGGCGGCATGCCGGGCGCGGGTGGCGCGTATGGCGGCGGCTACGGTGCCGGCGCGGGCGCCAGCGGCTGGGGCGACATCTTCGATAGCATCTTTAGCGGCAACGGCGCCTGGGGCAGCGACTGGGGCTCGGGCTTTGCCGGGGCTGCGGGCGCTGCCGGTGCCGGCGCGGGCCGCAGCCGTGCTCGCAAGGGCGGCGACCTGTCGCTGACCGTCGATGTGACGGCCGAGGACGCGTTTCGCGGCGTGACGCACAAGGTCACCTACCGCATTCCCTCGACAGGCGAGCAGCAGACCATTACGGTCTCGGTGCCCGCGGGTGCGGTCGATGGCGGCAAACTGCGCTACAAGCGTCGCGGCGAGTACGGCGTCGCCGGCGGCGAGCGCGGCGACCTGGTCGTAACCACGCACGTGGAGGAGCATCCGCTGTTTAAGCGCAAGGGTGCCGACGTGACCATGGAGGTACCGGTCTCGGTCTATGAGGCGGCGCTCGGCTGCACGGTGGACGTGCCCACGCCCGGTGGGGCGACGGTTCGTCTGAAGGTGCCGGCGGGCACTCAGACGGGCAAGAAGTTCCGCTTTAAAGAAATGGGCGCGCCCGATGTTAAGCACCGTGGCCGCACGGGTGCGTTGCTCGTCGAGATCAAGGTGCAGGTCCCCACGAACCTGTCCGACGACGAGCGCGATGCCATGACCAAGCTGCGCGAGGCCGACACGCGCAACTATCGCGAGAAAGTCAACCGTTACAAGGCGACGTACTAGGGCGGTTGCGGCGCACGCCCACGCTCGCGGGCTTATGATGGACGATAACGAGACGGAAAGGGGTCAGGTAGCATGGCCGAGGACAATAGGAACAAACCGCTGTACATGATCAGCGTGGCGGCCGAGCTGACCGGCATGCATCCGCAGACTCTGCGCGTCTACGAGTCCAAGGGCCTGGTGAACCCCCAGCGCTCGGGCGGCAACACGCGCCTGTATTCGCGCGCCGATATCGAGCGCCTGGAGCTCATCAACCAGCTGACCGACGAGGGCATCAACCTTGCCGGCGTGGTGCGCATCCTCGATATGAAGGAGCGTGCCGAGGAGCGCGAGCGCGAGAACGAAAAGCTCCGCGCCCGCGTGCGCCAGCTCGAGGACGAGCTGCACGAGTACAAGATGCAGAAGAAGATCACCGCCCTGGCCCCGCGCGACGGCTCGGTTAACCCCGAACAGGTCATGCGCAAACTGCTGGGCGCCGGCGGGGATTTGTAGTTACGCGGGTTTACCAACCCGCGTAACGGGCCGACGCTGCGCGCCGCCCAGAGCGACAATTTGTCATTCAAAAGGCAAGGCATGACCAGAAGGTCTATGCCTTGCCTTTTTCATGCCAACTTGTTCGCTCTGGACGTCGCTCGCTGTCCGTCCTCTACCTGCGGCGTTGCCTTGCTCCGGATGCGGCAGTCATGGGGGACGTTTTTAAATGACTAGTCGAAAGGGACACTCTTGCACCAAATCTGCCGGTCCTGCACCGGGCTCGTCCTTTACTTTACCGAGATAAAGTGAACGTGCAGATTCGTAACCCACTCGCAACCGTTCTATGGCACGATATTGAACGAATGTATGCTATGCGCCCAAATCTTTTGGGCAGAGTGGGAGACAGTATGGTCAAGCTGTACGAGGACGGCATCTACCTGCGCGGCGGCAGCGAGGTTGTGCCTGCGGTCGAGGCTGCCGAGCGCGGTATTACGCAGACACCCGAGGATGCCAAGCGCGGCACCATCGCGTATTCAATCCTTCAGGCACACAATACGTCCGGAGATCCCGAGGCGCTCAAGATTCGCTTCGACGCCATGGCGAGCCACGACATCACCTTTGTCGGCATCATCCAGACGGCGCGCGCCTCGGGCATGGAGCAGTTCCCGCTGCCCTACGTGCTCACCAACTGCCACAACTCGCTGTGCGCCGTGGGCGGCACCATCAACGAGGACGACCACGTCTTTGGTCTCTCGGCTGCCAAGAAGTACGGCGACGACGTGAAGGTCTCCATGTACATGTACGACCGTCCGTCCTGGACCGGCGAGGTCTACGAGACCGAGGCTTACTTCCCCACGTGGATCAACAAGGAGACCGCTCCGCACGTCAAGGCTCTCGTCGACGCCCACAAGGCCATGTTTGGTGACGAGCGCATCGGCTGCGAGCCCAGCATGGACAAGCGCACCGGTCGCCCGCTGTGCGACAAGTGGACCTTCTCCACGAACTGTGTCTCCATCCAGGGCCGCTACGGCATCCCCTGCGTGGGCTTTGGCCCGGGTGCCGAGTCTCAGGCTCACGCTCCCAACGAGGTCACCTACAAGGACGACCTGGTCACCGCTGCCGCCATGTACGTGGCTGCCCTGAACCTCTACGATCCGAGCCAGGCCGATGGCGACGCCACCGTGTTCCGCGCCGGTCTGACCAACAACAAGATCGATTAGTCCCATTCCTCGATTTTGTTGAGCCGGGGGCCGCTCGTGTCCCCGGCACCCCCTGTTGACTTGGGGCCCGCGGTCGTTATCTCCCATGCTTCCTCAACGGTGGCGGGTCCTCGTCATGGTGCTCTGCATGTTCTAGCCACACGCGCATGCCGGAGCACATCTACTCATTGCGATCGTTTCATCTTTAGAAAGGATATTTACATGGACGCTAAGTTTACCGAGCTCGTCGAGCAGCTGAACGACCTCGATTTTAAGGGTATGTACGGCAGCGATTTCCTGCACACTTGGGACAAGACCACCGATGAGCTCAAGGCTCTCTACATCGTCGCCGACGCCCTGCGCGAGCTGCGTGAGAACAACGTTTCGTCCAAGATCTTCGACTCGGGCCTGGCCGTCTCCCTGTTCCGCGACAACTCCACCCGTACGCGCTTCTCCTTCTCTAAGGCCGCCAACCTGCTCGGCCTTGAGCTGCAGGACCTGGACGAGAAGAAGTCCCAGATCGCTCACGGCGAGACCGTCCGCGAGACCGCTACCATGATTTCCTTCATGGCCGACGTCATCGGCATCCGGGACGATATGTTCATAGGCGAGGGCCACAAG
>OHVW01000567.1_pt1 | contig 12928 bp, 9 predicted proteins | sample 1579601 | NCBI WGS metagenome assembly OHVW01 (sample SAMEA3882549, study PRJEB24775) | human gut metagenome | biome: human-associated habitat; feature: intestine environment; material: feces | place: Netherlands | collected 2009/2010 | reverse complement strand
TGGTAACAGGCCGGGCACATGTAAACTCCATTTGAAGCAAGACCGAATAGAAAGCGATACGGCTGCCCGTCGTGCTTTCAGGTGGGTCGCTTGAGCCTTATGGCAACGTAAGGCCTAGACAGATGATTACCCAATGACATAACCCGGCTTATCGGTCTGATTGCGTACAAAAAAACAGAACGGATTTCTTCCGTTCTGTTTTTTTGATATTTGTTTTATTATTTATTGCGTTTACCTGTGTATTTCTCTTCGCAGTATTTACATCTGTAAACTTCTTTCTCTTTATCTGCAAGAACAAAGATCTGGTCGAGTCCCTGTTCAATGGAAGTGATGCAGCGTGGATTCTTGCATTTGATCACGTTGACAACCTGATTCGGAAGTTTCAGTTCTTTTTTGGCAACGATCTTCTCGTCCTTGATTACGTTTACAGTAATGTTATGATCGATAAAGCCGAGAATGTCAAGATCGAGATTCTCAACCGGGCATTCAACCTTGATGATATCTTTCTTACCCATTTTGTTGCTACGCGCGTTCTTGATGATGGCAACGGTGCAGTCAAGTTTATCAAGCTTCAGATCATGATAGATAGTCATGGCCTTGCCTGCTTTGATATGGTCTAATACATAACCTTCGCGAAGTGCTCCAACATTTAACATGGTAATTTTACCTCCAGTAATGTGAGAATCAGGGCCATACGTACATATACACCGTACTGTGCCTGTTTGAAATAAGCTGCTCTCGGGTCTGCATCCACCTCTGTTGAGATTTCATTTACACGTGGAAGCGGATGAAGAATGTACATGTCTTTTTTTGCAAGTTCCATTTTCTGTTTGTCCAGAATGTAGAAATCCTTCATGCGGACATAGTCTTCTTCGTTGAAGAAACGTTCTTTCTGTACACGTGTCATGTAGAGGATATCAAGATCCGGTAAGGCATCTTCCAGTCTCTCTACTTCCTGAAATTCGATATTGTTCTTTTTCAGAACATCCTCGCGGATATAGCTTGGGATGCGAAGCTCTTCCGGTGAGATCAGAATGAATTTTACATTTGTGTAACGTACAAGTGCTTCGATCAGGGAGTGAACTGTACGTCCGAATTTCAGGTCGCCGCACAGACCAATGGTCAGATTGTCCAGACGTCCTTTCAGGGAACGGATGGTAAGTAAGTCGGTTAATGTCTGGGTAGGATGTTGATGACCACCGTCGCCGGCGTTGATAACGGGAATAGAAGAAGCCATAGAAGCTACTAACGGAGCACCTTCTTTCGGGTGACGCATAGCACAGATGTCAGCGTAACAGGATACAACGCGGATTGTATCGGCAACACTTTCACCCTTTGAAGCGGAACTGGAATCAGCTGATGAAAAACCAAGAACTTTACCGCCAAGGTTCATCATAGCAGCTTCAAAGCTGAGACGGGTACGGGTGCTTGGCTCATAGAATAAAGTTGCAAGTCTCTTGTCGTCACAGACATGTGCGTATTTATCAGGGTGTTTCTCAATATCGCTGGCCAAGTCAAGAAGAGTATTTAACTCATCAACAGACAGATCCAGCGGACTCATTAAGTGTCTCATTTCATACCTCCATATTTTACTGGTTCAGGAATTTTTATTTAATCCTTCATAACATCATATAATAATCAAGTGCTTTTTTCAAGAGAGTTTTCCAAGTATTTTCTCAAAAAAAAGTCCGGCTCCGAACCAGAGGGGAGCGTAGTCTGGTCTTATCAGTCCCCGGTAATTCAGAGGAGTGTTGCTGTAGTCCCAGGGACACATATGAAAACAGCGCAAAAGAGCACCGCTGATAAATTCCACGAAGAAAAATCCGACAGTATAAATGCAGCCGCGGACAAAAAGCGGGACAGCAGAAAGTTTACCGGAGAGCGGGCGGATGATGGCACCGCATCCGTAAATGGGAAACATTAAAAGGGAAGTTTTTCCTGTCATGGTAAGTTCTCCTGAAAGGATGGAATGCAGTCCGGTCCAGAGGATTTCCATGCACCAGCCCGTCAGACCGCAGAGAATGAAAGCTTTTTTCATAGGTAACGCTCCTGTATAAATTTCTATGATTCTAGTATTGCCTGCCTTGAAAAAAACATACACGTAGGATATAATGAGAACACGTTATTACACTATAGCAATGAGGTGCCTTATGCGCAAAAGGAACGTGTGGAGGGGATCTCATGGAAATAAGAGGAGTTTATTATGAATTATCAGGAAAGCCGGGAGTACATAGACAAAATCACCCGGGAAATTCCCAGTGTCCTGGGACTGGATCATATGTGTGAGCTGATGAAACGTCTTGGAAATCCACAGGATGATCTGAAATATGTGCATATAGCCGGTACCAATGGCAAGGGTTCTGTCATTGCTTTTTTGTATTCTGTTTTATCAGGTGCGGGATATCGCATTGGAAGATATGTTTCGCCTACCCTGTATTCTTACAGAGGCAGGATGGAAGTTTCGGGAAGCAGGATCAGCAGAGAGGACTTTGCTGCTTATATTACACAGGTGTCTGATGTTATTGCTGCTATGACAAAGGATGGTTATCCCCATCCCACTGCATTTGAAATAGAGACTGCGGTGGCATTTTTGTTCTTTAAAAAAGAGAATTGTGATCTCGTTTTGCTGGAAGTGGGAATGGGCGGAAATCTGGACGCCACAAATATTATTAAAAATACGCTGCTGGCAGTGCTGGTATCGATCAGTATGGATCATATGTCTTTTCTTGGAAATACTCTGGCACAGATCGCAGAGAAGAAAGCCGGGATCATCAAAGACGGCTGCAGAGTGGTGACTGCCAGACAGAAGCCGGAAGCAATGCAGGTGATCGAGATGATCAGCAGAGAACACGGTGCAAAATGTACCATAGCAGATGCTTCTGAGGCAGAGGTGCTAAAGGAAAGCTGCCTTGGACAGACAATCCGGTACAGGGGTGAAGAGTATGAGATTCCGCTGGCAGGTGTTTATCAGAAGGAAAATGCAGTAGTTGCACTGAATGCTTTAAAAGTATTGGATGAGCTGGGTTTTCCCACTGCTGCGAAGCAGAAAAAAGAAGGACTTCGCACAGTAAACTGGAACGGACGGTTTACAGTTATCTGTAAAAAACCGCTGTTTGTGGTAGACGGGGCTCATAATCCTGCTGCTGCGGATATGATGGCAGCTTCAATAGAGCATTATTTTAAGGGAAAACGGATCATCTATATTATGGGAGTGTTTGCAGATAAGGATTACAGAAGTGTGATTCAGAAAACTGCGCACTTTGCAGACCGGATACTTACGATCCAGACTCCGGATAATATAAGGGCGTTGCCTGCCGGAGAGCTGGCGAAGACTGTCAGTGAATACAATCCCAATGTACAGGCAATGGATACGATTAAAGATGCAGTGGAGGAGGCTTTTTCACTTGCCGGGGAACAGGATGTGATCATTGCCTTTGGTTCTCTTTCCTTTATCGGAGAGATGACTGATATTGTAGAGAATTTGTGAAAGTAAAAAGGTATAACATAAATGATAGATTTACAGGAATGCAGAAATGAAATAGATAAGATCGACAGCGATATCATACGTCTTTTTGAACAGAGAATGAAGGTGTGTGAGGATGTTGCAGAATATAAGATACGTACAGGAAAGAAGGTTCTGGATCCGGAAAGAGAGAGACAGAAGCTGGAGGTCCTGAGAGGTAAGGCGCATGGAGAATTTAATCAGCTTGGTGCGCAGGAGCTTTTTCAGCAGATCATGGCGATCAGCCGTAAGAGACAGTATCAGCTTCTCACAGAGCATGGAATCGAGGACGATGAGAAACTGGAAATGGTAGATGCACTTCCGCTGAAAGATGTAAGAGTTGTCTTTCAGGGTGTGGAAGGTGCATACAGCTATGCTGCAATGAGGGAATATTTCCAGGACGATATTGAGAGTTTTCATGTAAAAACCTGGCGCGATGCAATGGAAGCAGTTGTGGAGGGAAGAGCAGACTATGCGGTACTTCCCATTGAGAATACAACTGCCGGTATTGTTGCTGATATTTATGATCTTCTTACAGAGTATGAGCTTAGCATTGTAGGAGAACAGATCATCCGTCCGGAGCATGTACTTCTGGGACTGCCGGATGCTGAACTGGAGGATATCAGACAGGTATGTTCTCATCCTCAGGCACTTTCCCAGTGTGGAAAATATCTGGAATCTCATCCGGACTGGAAGAAGAAAGAGATGGAAAATACTGCCGGTTCTGCCAAGAAGATAAAAGAAGACAATGACAAGACGCAGGCAGCTATTGCCAGCAGACAGGCAGGAGAGCTTTACGGACTGAAGATCCTGGCTGAGAATATCTGCTATAACGGACAGAATGCCACACGTTTTGTGATCGTGAGTAAGAAACCGATCTATGTGAAGGATGCACATAAGATCAGTATTTTCTTTGAACTGCATCATGAGAGCGGAACTCTTTACAATATGTTGTCTCACATTATTTATAATGGACTGAATATGACGAAGATTGAATCCCGCCCGATCACAGGGAAGAACTGGCAGTACCGTTTTTTTGTTGATTTCGAGGGAAATTTAAAGGACAGTGCAGTGAAGAATGCCCTGAGAGGAATTGAGGCAGAAGCTGACAGAATGAGAATTTTGGGAAATTATTAAAAATCATTTCCATAATGCCAGAGCGTGTTTGAAAAATCATTTCCACAATCTGCACGCCCCACTTTGCGGTATATTTTGCGTAAAGCATTTTTCAAACACACTCTGGTACATCGTTTTCGAAATAATTATACCACTCACAGCAGAACAATAAGATAAAACAACAAGGTAAGAAGGAAGTAATAAAAAATGGCTAGATTAAATGAATGCATCTTATACCGTAACTTTGAACATGGAGAAATCCTTGATAAAATGGCAGAACTGATGAATGCCTGGGAACAGAAAGCACCTGATCTGAAAGAAAAGGAAGGGCTGTTCTTTGAGTGTGCCAACGGACTGGTGGAAACTGCCGGCGCTTATGGCTTTTCCGGAAATTTATGGCACTGTTATCTGACATTTCTTCTGGTAAATAATGAAAATGCATTCAGTACAGCCTGTGAGATCAGAGGGGCTGTCAACGGAAGTATTAATGAACTGGCACTGAATGATTTCGGTGTGTTTAAAGAACTGTATGATTTTGACCTGACTGTACTGGATGAGGCATTTGGAATTTCCTGCTGTAAGGTTCTCGGTGATTATACCAACACCGGAAGCAACAGCAAGATGTTTAATTCCCGTATCAGAGACCGTATCTGTGATCTGAGCAAAACGCTGGCAGCAGCGGAGTCTACAGAGGAATTCATGAAGGATATGGTACAGTTTTATAAGGATTTTGGTGTGGGTAAGCTGGGATTACATAAGGCTTTTCGTGTAGGCCATGATGAGAATGATAATGTGGAGATCCAGCCGATCACAAGGATCGCTCATGTGAAACTGGAAGACCTGGTCGGATATGAAATCCCGAAGCAAAAACTGATCGAGAATACAGAAGCTTTCGTAAGAGGCAGAAAGGCAAACAACTGTCTGCTTTTTGGTGATGCGGGTACAGGTAAATCCTCAAGTATCAAGGGAATCCTGAACCGTTATTATGATGAGGGACTTCGTATTATCGAGGTGTATAAGCATCAGTTTCAGGATCTGAATGATGTGATCGCCCAGATCAAGAACAGAAACTATAAATTCATTATCTATATGGATGATCTGTCATTCGAGGAATTTGAAATCGAATATAAATATCTGAAGGCAGTGATCGAGGGTGGTCTGGAGAAGAAGCCGGACAATATCCTGATCTATGCAACAAGTAACAGAAGACATCTGGTAAGAGAGAAATCCAGTGATAAGCTGGAGATCATGGATGATGACGATCTGCATTCCTCCGATACAGTGCAGGAGAAGCTTTCACTGGTTTATCGTTTTGGTGTCCGTATTTACTATGGTGCACCGAGCAAAAAAGAATTTCAGACAATTGTGAAAGCTCTTGCAGATAGAAACGGAATTACTATGCCGGAGGACGAGCTGCTTCTGGAGGCAAATAAGTGGGAGCTTTCCCATGGAGGACTTACAGGACGAACTGCACAGCAGTTTATCGATCATCTGCTGGGTGTGGAGAAGGAATAAAAAAGCAAATAGATGAATGGTAAAGGGGGAACGCATATGGCAGTCATGACATTTGCAGCCATTGACATCGGATCTTATGAAGTCAGCATGAAGATTTTTGAGATGTCAAAAAGAATTGGTTTTCGTGAACTGAATGATGTCAGATACAGTCTGGAAATCGGAAAGGGTGTCTATTCTGACGGAAAGATCGACTCAGAAATGCTGAATGTTTTATGTGAGGTGCTGAATGACTTTAAGAGGCTGATGCAGGACTTTGGGGTGGAAGAGTATCGTGCCTGTGGTACCAGTGCATTCAGAGAACTTGTGAATCCGCTGCTGATCATTGAACAGATCTATCAGCGTACAGGAATGAAAATTGAAATATTAAGCAGTGCAGAACAGCATTTCCTTGGGTACAAATCAATTGCTGCTATAGAAAAGGGATTCAAAAAGATGATCCAGAAAGGCACCGCAATCCTGGATGTGGGCGGCGGAAGCCTTCAGGTTTCCCTCTTTGACAAGGATGCTCTGGTCACTACCCAGGGACTTAAAATGGGAAGTTTAAGAATCCGCCAGCGTCTGCAGGAACTGGAGAAAACAACCATTCATTATGACAAGCTGGTTGAGGAATTTATCCGAAATGATCTGATGAGTTTTCAGCGTCTGTATCTGAAGGACAAGGATATCCGGAATGTGATCCTGATGGGAGATTTCATTACAGATATGATCTTCCAGGAGGAAATGGAAGACAGGATCATTACAAGGGAAGAATTTATGAAACGCTATGAGGATACAGTTGGAAAATCTGTTGACCTGCTGGCACAGGAGATGGAGATTGATCCGGAATATGCATCCCTTGTTGTGCCGACCATGGTAGTGTGCAGAAATTTTATTGATATTTTCAATGCAGAGTCTCTCTGGGCACCAGGTGTTTCCCTGCTGGATGGAATTGCCTATGATTTTGCAGAGAAGAAAAAATTTCTCAAAAGTGTCCACAATTTTGAGAATGACATTCTGGTTACATCAAAGAACATTGCAAAACGCTATTCCAGCAGTAAGAGCCATATCCAGGGAACTATGAATCTTTGCCTGAATATCTTTGACAGTATGAAGAAGGTTCATGGTATGGGAGCAAGAGAACGTCTGTTATTGCAGATCGCGGCACTGCTTCATGACTGTGGCAAATATATCAGTATGGAAAAGGTTTCCGAGTGTTCCTATCAGATCATTATGTCTACAGATATCATTGGGCTGTCCTTTATGGAACGCCAGATGATCGCATGTGCGGTCAGATTCAATAATTCTGCGTTTGTTTATTATGATGAACTTTACAGTATGGGAATCGCTATTGACAGAGAGAGCTATATCAAGGTGGCAAAGATGACTGCAATCCTTCGCCTGGCAAATGCCATGGACAGAAGTCATTATCAGAAAGTAAAAGGAATCAAAGCAGTGCTCAAAGACAGAGAACTGCAGATGATCGTGGATTCTGCACAGGACATTTCCCTGGAACTGGGACTGCTGAAAGATAAAGAGGCATTTTTTGAAGAAGTATTTGGCATTCGTCTGGTTCTCAGACGCAAGGGCAGAGCGTAAAGGAGGATGAACTTATGGACTTTGAAAAATTTGAAAAGAAAGAATATTTCGTGAATCGCGAGCTGAGCTGGCTCAAATTTGATGAGCGTGTTCTGAGTGAAGCAAGAGATAAAAATCTTCCTTTGTTTGACAGACTGAAGTTCTTAAGCATTACCGCATCCAATCTGGATGAATTCTTTATGGTGCGTGTGGCGTCTCTTAAGGATCAGGTACATGCAGGATATCATAAAACAGACATTGCAGGAATGACAGCCAAGGAGCAGTTAAAAGAAATCAGTGTCCGTACCCATGAACTGGTTCATGTACAGTATAATACACTGAACCGTTCTCTGATCCCTGCGCTTGAGAAAGCCGGAATGCACCTGGTGGCAGCCCATGAGAATCTTACAGAAGCACAGAGTGTATTTGTAGACAGATACTTTGAGGATAATGTATATCCGGTACTTACACCGATGGCGATGGATTCTTCCAGACCGTTTCCGCTGATCAGAAACAAGACATTAAATATCGGTGCTCTGATCTCTAAGAAGGAGAAGAGTGATAAACTCAGCAAAAAGGATAAAACAGGAGAACTTCTGTTTGCTACAGTGCAGGTTCCGTCTGTGCTTCCAAGGGTGGTGCAGATTCCGTCAAAGAAGGATGGAGATACCACAGTGATCCTGCTGGAAGAGATTATTGAAAGAAATATTGACAAACTTTTCCTGAGTTATGATGTGATATGTGCCCATCCTTACCGTATTATGCGTAATGCGGATCTTACCATCGATGAAGATGAGGCAGAGGATCTGCTGGTGGAGATCCAGCGCCAGTTAAAGAAACGTCAGTGGGGTGAGGTTATCCGTCTGGAAGTAGAGGATAAGATGGATGAACGCCTGCTGAAGATTCTGAAAACGGAATTTGATATCAAAGAGGCAGATATTTTTGAGATAAACGGACCTCTGGATCTTACCATGCTTATGAAAGTATATGGTGCGGATGGCTTTGATGCTTACAAGACACCGAGATATCAGCCGGCACCTGTACCGGAATTTCAGAATGAGAAGGATATTTTCCAGGTGATACGTGAGGGCGATGTATTCCTGCATCATCCTTATATGAGCTTCGATCCTGTTGTAAATTTCGTACGTCAGGCAGCAAAAGATCCGGATGTTCTGGCTATTAAACAGACTCTGTATCGTGTCAGCGGCAATTCACCGATCATTGCTGCCCTTGCGCAGGCAGCAGAAAACGGCAAACAGGTTTCCGTGCTGGTAGAGCTGAAAGCACGTTTTGATGAAGAAAATAATATTGTATGGGCGAAGAAGCTGGAGAAGGCAGGATGTCATGTAATTTATGGTCTGGTAGGCCTTAAGACACACAGCAAGATCACACTGGTTGTGCGCAGGGAAGAGACAGGAATCCGCCGTTATGTGCATCTGGCAACCGGAAACTACAATGATTCCACTGCCAAACTCTATACAGACTGCGGTATCTTTACCTGCGATGAACGTTTTGGTGAAGATGCAACAGCAGTATTTAACATGCTCTCTGGATATTCTGAACCGAAAAGCTGGAATAAGCTGATCGTAGCACCAATCTGGATGAAGGACAGGTTCTTAAGCCTGATTGAACGTGAGGCAGAGAATGCGAAGAAAGGACTTCCGGCGTTGATCCGTGCAAAGATGAATTCCCTCTGTGATCCGAAGATTATTGCAGGATTGTATTGTGCATCTTCCTGCGGAGTTCAGGTGGAGCTTCTGGTAAGGGGTATCTGCTGTCTGAAAGTAGGAGTGCCGGGAATCAGTGAGAATATTCATGTCCGTTCTATTGTAGGGGAATTTCTGGAGCATAGTCGTATTTTCTATTTTGAAAACGGCGGAAACCCGGAAATCTATATGGGAAGTGCGGATTGGATGCCGCGTAACCTTGACCGCAGGGTAGAGATTGTTTTCCCTGTGGAAGATGAGAAGATTAAGAAAGAGCTGGAGCATGTACTTGATCTGGAGTTTAAGGATAATGTAAAAGCTCATATCCTGCAGCCGGATGGAACTTATGTGAAGCCGGATAAACGAGGCAAAGCCCAGATTAACTCTCAGATGGAATTCTGTATTGAGGCAACTGAGAAAGCAGCACTTCATAAACACGAAGAAAAGAAATCCCGCGTATTCATTCCAGCAGAGCCTGCGGAGGATATAGAGGAATAAGAAACAGTCAGAAACAGAAATAAATAACTGGGAAATGCCATGGAAAGCGGTGGAGCTGCCATGGCATTTCTTCTCTGGGACAAAAAAATAAAAATTTTTTTGTGGCAAAAACCGCATAAATACAGGGCTTTTTGAACGAAAAATTCGAGAAAAATAAAAAAATTGAAATTTTTTTAAAAAAGTACTTGCATTTTAGAAAAAGATGGTGTATATTAAACGAGTCGACAGCGAAGAGCAAACGACAGATAAACAAATGGCCAGTTGGTCAAGGGGTTAAGACGTCGCCCTCTCACGGCGAAAACACGGGTTCGATTCCCGTACTGGCTGCTACAAAATAGTGAGAATTTAACCAGAGCTTAGGCTCTGGTTATTTTTTTATCAGGGATTTCTCCTGACATGTTGTATGTCTTCGCAGACAAAAATGATTCACGAACCTGGAGCTTTCATCTGACAATAGAGGAGTAATACTTGGAAAGGAAGAACGATATGGTCACTGATGAAGAACTTTATGGGCAATATCTGTGCGGTGATGAGACAGGACTTGAACTGTTGATAAAAAAATACGGTGACCCGCTGACCTTATATATTGATGGTTATCTGCATGATGTCCACGAAGCGGAGGATTTAATGATGGAAACCTTTTCCTGGCTGTTTATGAAAAAGCCCCGCATCCGGAATGGATGTTTTAAGGCTTACCTCTATAAAGCAGCGCGTCACATGGCATTACGCCACAAAAGCAGACGGCGGATTATCTTCAGTCTTGACAACCTGACCAGAGAAGCGGAGGCACAAACGCTGGTAGAGGAGGTCGTCCGCACAAAAGAGCGAAACCAGATCCTGCATCTCTGCATGGACGAGTTAAATCCAGATTATAGGGAGGCTCTTTATCTGACCTATTTTGAGGGCATGAGCTATCAACAGGCCGCTGAGGTTATGGGGAAAAGTGTAAAGCAGATTACAAATATGGTGTACCGGGGGAAAGAGCGTTTACGCGGATTATTGAAACGGGAGGGTATTACAAATGCTGAAAGATGAGGAACGGATTGCGGAGGTAAAACGGCGTATTGCAAAAAAAGAACAACAGCAGAGACTGCGGCGCAGACGGATTATCTCTGCTGTCTGTATAGCGGCATGTTTTGCAGTAATCGTTGGGGTTTCCTTTGCCATGCCCGGTATTGTCGGACAGATCGAACCCGGTACTTCTTCAGGCTTTGAAACTGCGGCAACAATTTTGGGCGGCAGCACCGCATTGGGATATATAGTGATCGGACTGTTGGCTTTTGTTCTCGGCGCGTGCGTGACTATTCTGTGTTTTCGCATCCATCAGCTGAACAAAGAGGAGCAGACGGAGAAACAAAAGGAGGACAATGGGGATGGAGCTGATCAGTAACCTTTTTCAATTCGCTGTTACCCTGTTGGGCTTTTGTATGAGTGGTATTCGGTATCTAAAAGGTCGAAAACAGACATATTTCCTGCTGACCTGCTTTTACGGCTGCTTTGCCCTTGGCTCTCTTTACTGGACGCTGTATCTGCTTTTGTTTTCTGAAACGCCGCAGGTCTTTTATGTGTCAGAGTTCGGCTGGATAGCTAGCGTGATTTTCCTTTATCTTCTGCAATACACCCTTTCCTCTGCAGAGGAAAGAGACTTTTCGACACGGAAATCTCTGATAGCTCCTCTGATTGGCATTCCGCTTTGTGTGTTTTACTGTACCTTTGGGGATGTTCTCTCCAATTTGCTCTGGTGTAGCATGATGATCGTTGTTTCTTATCATTCCATCAGAGGGCTTATTTATGCTCTGATACAGACGGGAACGGCACGTAAGATCCGGTATTTTCACATTGGGGTGCTGTGCTATGTGGCGGTGGAGTATGCTCTTTGGCTCTCCGGCTGTCTGTGGCCGGGTTATTCCATTTCCAATCCCTATTGCTGGTTTGATCTTCTGCTTACAGGCTGCCTGTTCGCACTGCTCCCGGCCACAGGAAAGGCGGTGCAGACATGACCTATATTGAAAATGTATTTCTCTGCATTGCTTCGCCCCTGTTGATCGCGGCTCTGTGTATGGGAAAGCGGCAGAGAAAATTCTTTCTGTTCTGCTTTGCCGGGATGGGTGTCTGTCTACTTTCCGCATACATCAACACCTTTTTCGCTGCACTTTATAAAGCGGACACCTTTGCAGCTACCACAGAGATCGCCCCGGTGGTGGAGGAAGTGATGAAACTTCTGCCATTGCTCTTTTATCTGCTGATATTTGAGCCGAAAAGAGAGCAGATAAAAAATACAGCTGTAGTTATAGCTCTTTCCTTTGCCACATTTGAGAACGTCTGCTATCTGATCCAAAACGGAGCCGGTCATTTTTCTTTTATTTTCTTCCGTGGTATTGGGACTGGAGCCATGCATGTGATCTGTGGAGCCATTGTCGGCGGTGGTCTTGCATATGTGTGGCAGAGAACATGGCTGAAGATTGCCGGAACCTGCGGTCTGCTGGGAGCAGCAATCACCTTTCACGCAATTTATAATCTTCTGATCGCCTATGGCAGTGCAGCACAGTATATTGCTTATCTGTTGCCTGTACTGATCCTGGCAGCGGGAAAACTGATCTTCCGCAGTTCGATACAATAATATAACCTGATTTTTCGCTTTTGGGAGCTGTTTCGGCAGCTCTCAAATTTTTTTGAAAAAATTTGATTTTCAGGTGAGAGTTTTTCGCTTTTTTTGTACCTATATAAGTGAAAGACTTTTTAGGACTTTTTTGTGAAAGGAGGATGGAAGGCATGTATGATACAGAAAAGCGTATCGAATTGGTAAAAAAACGAATGCATGAATACCACCGCCGCCAGGAGCGGCGCACAGTCTGCCGGCTGTCTGTTCTGTGTACCCTGTTGTTCCTGTCTCTCGTGGGAACAATGGGGATGATGCAAAGCCAGCCAATAGACATCACGGGAATGTACGGCACAATCCTGCTGCATGAGGACGCAGGCGGTTATGTGTTGGTGGCTGTCATTTCCTTTACTGTGGCAGTCGTGATTACCGCATTAT
>OHVW01000566.1_pt1 | contig 12929 bp, 7 predicted proteins | sample 1579601 | NCBI WGS metagenome assembly OHVW01 (sample SAMEA3882549, study PRJEB24775) | human gut metagenome | biome: human-associated habitat; feature: intestine environment; material: feces | place: Netherlands | collected 2009/2010 | reverse complement strand
TCGATGTAGAACTGGCTACAGAAGCTTTCAAAAGAATGGGATATCAGGTGGAGGTTGTCCAGATCAACTGGGAGAAGAAAAAAGAACTGGTAGAAAGCGGAGAGATTGACTGTATTATGGGCTGTTTTTCCATGGAAGGACGCCTTGACGATTACCGCTGGGCAGGACCCTACATAGCAAGCCGCCAGGTAGTTGCTGTAAATGAGAGCAGTGATATCTATAAACTAAGTGATCTGGAGGGAAAGAACCTTGCCGTCCAGTCCACAACCAAACCGGAAGGCATCTTTCTGAACCGGACAGATGAAAGGATCCCCAAACTGGGCAATCTGATCAGTCTTGGGCACAGGGAACTAATCTATACCTTTCTGGGAAAAGGATATGTAGATGCAGTTGCTGCACATGAGGAATCCATTGTCCAGTACATGAAGGATTATGATGCAAGCTTCCGTATCCTGGAAGATCCGCTGATGGTGGTCGGGATAGGTGTTGCTTTTGCAAAAGAGGATGACAGAGGAATTTGTGAGCAGATGGATCAGACGCTGGAAGAAATGCGTCAGGATGGCACATCCCTGAAAATCATTAAAAAATATCTGGATGATCCCCAGAAGTATCTGGAGGTGGATAATCTTGGATATTAGGAGAAGAATAAAAGTAAAGCGATTCTGGATATTCGGCATTCTGCTTGGAATCTGTGTGACTGCAGCTTCCCTGTATTACTTTTTTCAGGCAGAGAAAAAGGAAGCAGAGAACAGGATGGTGAAAACTGTAAACTATGTCAAAGTGCAGTGTTCCACCTACACCCATTATAATGAAGCTTCGGAATCTAAAAGTCTCCTCCGCGCCATTGAAAGTGCCAGACAGATGAGTACGAATATCGACATGGAAACAGAAAACGGCTGCCGGTTAAGCCAGGAGTTTCTGAAAGAAAATCTGCAGACCCTCTGGGTGGATGGTATCCTTGTGCTGGATGCAGAGGGAAAGACAGTCTGCAAATACAGCATGGATGAGGCTCTGACCAATGAGATCACAGATTATCTGCAAAAAGACATTATCATGGATTTTACCGGATATGAAGAAAGATCTTATTCGGAACGGATTGACCGAGAAGACGGATCACGTATCGACATTGCAGCCTGTGCCAGAAAAGATGCACCAGGTATGGTTGCAATTTATTATTACACATCTCCGGAATTTGTCAGAAATTATACCCTGACAATACAGAACCTTTTAAATGGCTATAGCACTCAGAAAGATGGAACGATTATTGTTGCAGATAAGGGAACCATCGTTGCCAGCAACGATGAAAGCCTGCTGGGACAGGATACTGCCGGCAATCAGGTTGTCCAGGCAATGAAAGAGCATACAGACAGTCAGCATATTTTTCATTTAAAAAATGAAGGAACCAGATGTTATGGAATCATGCTGAAGCAGCGGGATTATTATATTTATGCATATCTTCCGGATACGGAAGTATTCCGTAACCTGCCGCTAAGTGTAACAGCTGTCGTTTTTCTTTATTTACTCATATTCGGTATATTCTGCTTCTGGGGTTACAGAGCGGATCTGGCACACCGGAAACAGGAACAGGAAAAAGATGAAAAATATAAAGCAGAACTTCTGAGAACAGCAAAAAAAGCAGAAGCAGCCAATGAGGCAAAAACCGAGTTTCTGCAGCGAATGAGCCATGATATCCGGACACCGATCAATGGAATCTGCGGCATGATCAATGTGGCAGACTATTATGCAGACAATATGGAGAAACAGACGGAATGCAGGGCAAAGATCAAAGAGGCATCTCATCTGTTGCTGGAACTGATAAACGAGGTTCTGGACATGAGCAAGCTGGAGTCAGATGAAGTGGTTCTGGAAGAAATCCCATTTAATCTGAACAGTATTTCTGAGGAAATACTGGGTGTGATCGAACATATGGCTACAGAGCAGAATATCCGGATCATTTGGGAAGAGAAAGAAGTTACACACTGGAATCTTATTGGAAGTCCGGTGCATGTGAAACGGATTCTAATGAATATTTTGTCTAATGCGGTGAAATATAACAAAGAAAACGGATATGTCTATATCAGCTGTCGGGAAATCCCATCGAAACAGACAGCAATGACCACATTGGAATTTGTCTGCAGAGACACCGGAATTGGAATGACAGAGGCATTCCAGAAACGCATTTTTGAACCATTTGCACAGGAACATGCAGGAAGCCGCACAAAATTCGCCGGAACAGGGCTGGGAATGCCAATCACAAAAAAACTGGTGGAAAAAATGAGCGGAACCATTTCCTTTGAAAGTAAAGAAGGCACAGGGACTACATTTGTGATCCGGATTCCATTCCGGATTGACACAGATATGAAGGACAGGACTGAAGCTGAAGAAAAAACGGAAACTTCTATCCATGGACTCCATGTTCTTCTGACAGAGGATAATGAGCTGAATATGGAGATTGCAGAATTTGTGCTTCAGAATGAAGGCGCTGTGGTGACAAAAGCATGGAATGGACAGAAGGCTGTTGACATATTTAGAAAAAACAGACCTGGAGAATTTGATGTTATTCTTATGGATATTATGATGCCTGTCATGAATGGATATGAAGCAGCAAAGATGATCCGCTCTCTGGACAGAGAGGATGCAAAAGTGATACCGATCATTGCCATGACAGCAAACGCGTTCACTGAGGACAAAATGAGAGCAAAGGAAGCAGGAATGGATGAACATATTGCCAAGCCTGTTGATGGGAAATTATTAGTAAAAGTGATCAATGAGTTAGTAAAACGCAATCAGAGGGAGAAGTTATAATGAAAAAGAAAAAATGGAACAAGTTAGTTTCTGTACTTTTGGTGATGGTGACAGTCATGTCACTTCTGTCTGGCTGCGGCGGGAAAAGTACGGAAAAAGAAGACGCGGAAACTATCACAGTGTATCTATGGACTACAAATCTGTATGAAAAATACGCATCATACATCCAGGAACAGCTTCCGGATATCAACATTGAATTTGTAGTAGGCAATAATGATCTGGATTTCTATCGTTTTCTGAACGAAAACGGTGGATTGCCGGATATTATAACCTGCTGCCGGTTTTCCCTCCATGATGCAAGTCCTCTGAAAGACAGTCTGATGGATCTTTCCACAACCAATGCTGCAGGTGCTGTCTATGATACATACCTTAACAGTTTCAGAAATCAGGATGGCAGCGTAAACTGGCTTCCTGTGTGTGCAGATGCCCATGGCTTTGTAGTGAACAAAGATCTTTTTGAAAAGTATGATATTCCTCTTCCAACGGATTATGAAAGCTTCGTTTCTGCCTGCCAGGCATTTGATGAGGTGGGTATCCGTGGGTTTACTGCAGACTATTACTATGATTATACCTGTATGGAAACACTGCAGGGTCTGTCTGCATCAGAGCTGTCTTCTGGGGATGGACGTAAGTGGCGTACCATCTACAGTGACCCGGACAATACAAAGAGAGAAGGTCTGGACAGTACCGTCTGGCCGGAGGCTTTTGAACGTATGGAGCAGTTTATTCAGGATACAGGGCTGAGCCAGGATGATCTGGATATGAATTATGATGATGTGGTTGAGATGTACAAAAGTGGTAAGCTTGCCATGTATTTCGGCAGTTCTGCCGGTGTAAAAATGTTCCAGGATCAGGGTATTAACACAACATTCCTGCCATTCTTTCAGCAGAACGGCGAAAAGTGGCTGATGACTACACCATATTTCCAGATAGCTTTAAACCGTGACCTGACAAAGGATGAAACACGTCGGCAGAAAGCAATGAAGGTACTGAACACAATGCTTTCAGAGGATGCGCAGAACCGGATCATTTATGATGGGCAGGATCTGTTAAGCTATAGCCAGGATGTGGATTTCCGGCTTACGGAATATCTGAAGGATGTGAAACCTGTGATCGAAGAAAACCATATGTATATCCGCATAGCGTCAAATGACTTTTTCTCTGTTTCTAAGGATGTGGTTTCGAAGATGATATCAGGAGAATACGATGCAGGGCAGGCCTATGAGTCATTTAATTCTCAGCTTCTTGAGGAGGACTCCTCTTCTGAGGATATCGTGCTGGATTCACAGAAATCCTATTCCAATCGTTTTCACAGCAGTGGAGGGAATGCAGCATATTCTGTTATGGCAAACACTCTGCGCGGTATTTATGGGTCAGATGTGCTGATCGCAACCGGAAACAGCTTTACGGGAAACGTGCTGAAAGCCGGCTATACTGAAAAAATGGCGGGCGATATGATCATGCCGAACGAACTTTCAGCTTACAGTAGCAAAATGAGCGGAGCCGAACTGAAAGAGGCAGTTAAAAACTTTGTAGAAGGCTATGAGGGTGGATTTACTCCGTTTAACCGAGGCTCTCTGCCTGTGCTCAGTGGTATTTCTGTAGAAGTCAAAGAAACAGATGATGATTATACATTGAGCAAAGTTACAAAGGACGGAAAACAAATTCAGGATAATGATACTTTCACGGTAACCTGTCTTGCGATACCAAAACACATGGAGGCTTATCCGGCAGATGATAATATTGTGTTTGATGGAGGGAATACCTCTGTGGATGATACATGGATAGGATATATTTCAGATGGTGATGCCGTTCTTGCAGAGCCTGAAGATTACATGACTTTGAGGTGAGAAGGATGGGCATTAAGAATCATAATACAAAAAGAGAGAAGACTGTCATGAGAAAACGGTTAAGGATAGCTGTCTTTATTGCAGTTTCTCTTGGAATTGTGTTGATAGTTTTCCGATATTTTGGATTTGTATCGAAAACTATTTATGAGGAAAGTGTTTCTCATCTGACGGAAGTTTTTCATCAGTCTGATAATATGCTGAGGGAACTGACAGATAAGAATCTGAACTATCTTCATATGTGGGGTGAGAATCTGCAGGATATTTCCAACGAAGATGAAATTCGGAATTATATAAAGAAAGCGCAGGAAGATGCCGGCTTTTTAGACTTCTTTTTTCTGTCAGCTGACGGGAACTATAAGATGGCAACAGGGGAAACCGGCTACCTTGGATTACAGGAAAATATTGAAGATGAGATCCGGCAGGGAAATGATGTGATAGCGAATGCAGCGGTTCCCGGAAAATCCCAGCTGCTTGTTTTTGCCACAGCTAAGGCTCATGGAATTTATCAGGGATTTGAATATGATGCCATTGCCATTGCTTATGAAAACTCTGATATCGTAGATGTACTGGATATTTCTGCTTTTGATGGAAATGCCCAGAGTTTTGTTGTTCATCCTGATGGCCGTGTTGTGGTTGATCATTCTTCTGAGGCATGGGGGAACGTGTATAATTTCTTCGGTGTTCTGAGAGAGCATTCTGATATGTCCGAAAAAGAAATTAATGAACTTTCAGAGAAGTTTAAAGCAAGACGTACCGATGCAATGCTGCTAAATCTGGATGGAAGAAACTATTATCTGGTCTATGAAAAATCAGATATTCAGGACTGGATGTTTTTGGGACTTGTCCAGGCGGATATCGTCAATGCCAGTATGAACAGTCTGCAGCGTAGTACGATACTTCTTGTTGGTGCGGTCGTGCTCTGTATTGCTGCTTTACTTATTAGTTTTATTATTCAAAAAGGCAGAATAAACCTCAGGAAAAAGGATACGGAGATTCTGTACAGGGACGAGCTGTTTCAAAAGCTTTCAATGAATGTAGATGACGTCTTTCTGATGCTGGATGCAAAAACATATCAGGCAGATTACGTCAGCCCAAATGCGGAAAAGCTGCTGGGTATTACGGTAGAACAGATTCGTAAAGATATTTGTATCCTGGGAAAACTACATCCAGAGGAACAGGAAGATCCAGAGAAAAATTATATGGAGAAAATCCAGGTCCATGAGCAGAGGGAATGGGATTTTGAATATGTTCATCTGAAGACAGGGGAAAAACGCTGGTTCCATAATATTGTAATGGGCAGTGAGGTAAACGGGAAAAGAAAATATATCCTGGTTATGTCGGATCGTACCTCTGACTGGAAAATGAACCAGGCACTCTCTGAGGCGGTACATGCGGCGGAGACAGCAAACCAGGCAAAGAGTACTTTCCTTTCTAATATGTCTCACGATATCCGGACACCAATGAATGCGATTATCGGTTTTACCACACTGGCTGTAAGTAATATTGATAATCAGGAAAGAGTCCAGGATTATCTGGGTAAGATTCTTTCCTCCAGTAACCATCTGCTCTCATTGATCAATGATATACTGGATATGAGCCGGATTGAGAGTGGAAAGATACATCTGGAAGAGACAGAGGTCAGTCTGTCGGATGTGCTTCATGATCTGAAGACGATCATCAGTGGGCAAATCCATGCGAAGCAGCTGGAACTTTATATGGATGTCATGGATGTTACAAATGAAGATGTTTACTGTGACAAGACTCGGCTGAACCAGGTGCTGCTGAATCTTTTGTCTAATGCGGTTAAGTTTACACCTGCAGGAGGAACCGTTTCTGTCCGGCTGAAACAGTATCCGAAGGCAGTAAAAGGCAGTAAGCTGTATGAGATCCGGGTAAAGGATACCGGAATCGGTATGAGTCAGGAATTCGTGCAGAAAATTTTTTCTCCTTTTGAGAGGGAGAGGACTTCCACTGTGAGTAGAACCCAGGGCACAGGGCTTGGCATGGCAATCACCAAGAATATTGTGGATATGATGGGCGGAACTATTGAGGTTCAGACAGAACAGGGCAAAGGTACCGAATTTATTGTCTGTCTGCCATTACGGATTCAGTCTGAGCGCCAACGTATAGAGAAAATCGCAGAACTGGAAGGGCTTAAGGCACTGGTTGTAGATGATGACTTTAATACCTGCGACAGTGTGACAAAAATGCTTGTAAGGGTCGGAATGCGTTCGGAATGGACACTTTCCGGCAAGGAAGCTGTTCTCCGTGCACGGCAGTCTATGGAACTGGGAGATGCGTTCCACGCTTATATCATTGACTGGCGTCTGCCAGATATGAATGGTATTGAAGTCACCCGACAGATCCGCAGCCTTGGTGATGATACACCGATCATTATCCTGACCGCATATGATTGGTCAGATATCGAGGCAGAAGCCAGAGCAGCAGGGGTGACTGCATTCTGTGCGAAACCGCTGTTCATGTCAGATATCAGAGATACCTTGATGACTGCTATCGGCCAGAGTCAGGCTGAAGTAGAAGATTCAATTCTTCCAGAAGCAGGTTCAGATTTCAGAGGCAGATGTATACTACTTGTGGAAGATAACGAACTGAACAGTGAAATTGCGGTGGAAATTCTGAAAGAATATGGATTTCTGGTTGATACTGCCGAAAATGGCGCAGAGGCAGTGGAGAAAGTTAAGAATTCGACTCCAGGTAAGTATGATCTGGTGCTGATGGATGTGCAGATGCCGGTAATGAATGGATACGAGGCCACCCGTCAGATTCGTGCGCTGGATGATCCGGCACTGTCGGGAATCACCATCCTTGCCATGACTGCTAATGCCTTTGATGAGGACAGGAAGAAAGCCTTGGAATATGGCATGGATGGATTCTTATCCAAACCGATAGTTATAGAAGAGTTAATCAGTACTTTACACAACAACCTGCTGGATTAGAGCGTGTTTGATCAGGTGTTTGGAACTTCAGAAAATCCGCACGGATAAAGGAAATAAGGAATATGGATAAAAGTAGAAAAAAATCAGCCGTACTATTTGTATGTATATTGCTAGTTCTGGGAATGTGGATGATGTTATCAGTACACAGCCAGGCCGCTGAAACGAATAATGATGAAAAACAGGCACAGACCATTCGTGTCGGCTCATTTGAGGATACCTTTAATTATGTCGACAAAAACGGTGTAAGACGAGGATATGGCTACGAACTCATGCAGGCTCTGGCAGGTTATACCGAATGGAAATTTGAGTATGTGAAATGTGACTGGTCTGACTGTTTTGATAAGCTTGAAAATGGTGAGATTGATATTATGGGTGATATCTCTTACAGCGATGAACGTGCACAAAAGATGCTTTTTTCGGATGAACCGATGGGTGAGGAAAAATATATTCTTTATGCTGATTTATCGAATATGGATATTGGGATGTCTGATTTTAAGTTTATGGACGGGAAACGTGTAGGTGTGCTCATGGATACAGAGCCAGAAATTATGCTGACAGAATGGGAAAATAAAAATGGTATACATACAGAGCATGTAAATGTGAATAATGATAATGATGTCGAAAAGAAATTAGCGAATCATGAGATTGATGCTTTTGTATCTCTGGAGGAATCCATCTGGTCTGAACAGGGAATATCATCTGTTACCACTATTGGCAAATCAGGTATATATTTTGCAATAAATAAAGAGCGTAGCGATATCAAGACGGAGCTGGACTATGCTATGTGTCAGCTGGATCAGGATAGTCCTTTTTTTAAGGCAGATATGTATAAGAAATATTTTACACTTGATTATAATCAGAGTCTTACAGGTGGAGAAAAATCCTGGCTGGAAGAACATGGTGACATCCGGATGGGATTTTTGAACAATGATCCGGCAATCTTTTCCATGGACGAAACAACTGGAAAACTTACCGGTATGCTACCAGAATATGTCTCCTATGCCAAAGACTGTCTGGGAAATCAGACGCTGAAATTTAATATACAGGACTATGATGATTATGATGAAATGCTTCAGGCACTGCAGAATCATGAAATTGACATGATTTTTTATGCCGGCAGAAATCCTGATATTGCAGAAAAAAAAGGCTATGCACTTACAAACACAGCCTGGACCTACAATCTTATGGCAGTAACTGATGAGAAAAATTTTGACGAGGGTAATGGGTATACAGTAGCTGTGCCAAAGGAAAAAGAAGCTTTAAAACAGCAGCTTACCTTTAGTTATCCACAATGGAATCTTGTGGATTATGATTCGTTTGAGGAGGCTGCTGAAATGATTACTAATGAAAAAGCAGACTGTTTTCTCATGGGAGCAAGTCAGGCGATGGTATATGATAACAATCGAGATTTCAAGAGTGTTCCACTTACAAAAACAATGGAGGCATGCTTTGCAGTAAAAGGTGGAGAGGAAACTCTTTTGTCGATCCTGAATAAAACTTTAAAGGGCATGCCGTCTGGCATGCTTACAAGCGCACTTGCTATCTATGATAGTACGGCAGATAAGGTAACATTTTTGGACTTTGTAAAAGACAATATGCTTGCTTTTTTTCTCGCCACAGGATTCTCTGCACTCAGCATCATTGTTATTATCCTCGTACTTTTACGCAAGGCAAGGAAAGCAGAAGCTGCCGCAAAGCTTGCTGCAAATGATACACAAAAACTTAATGAGAAACTGGAAATCGCTTTGAAAAAAGCAGAGGATGCCAGTCTCGCAAAGACCAGTTTTCTTAACAATATGTCACATGATATCCGTACTCCTATGAATGTAATTCTGGGTTATGCACAGCTTATGGAGAATGAACTAAATGGAAAAGACATACCTGAAGTTTTGGAACATCTGGAAAAACTGCAGCAGTCTGGAAATCTTCTTCTGTCAATCATAAATAATGTACTGGATATGGCCCGGATTGAGAGCGGAAGGATGGAGATTGATGAGAATTACTGCCGGATTGAAGATGTCTGGAAATCTTTGTTTGCAGTATTTGATGAGAAAGCAAGGAAAAAGAATATTTCGCTTCATTACACGATGAATGTAGAGCATGAGCATGTATTGACAGATGTTACCAAGGTAAAAGAAATATTGGTCAATATCCTGAGCAATGCTATAAAATATACTCCAGCAGGTGGTTCTGTTATGGTATATGTAGATGAATTACCTTGTGATGAGTCTGGATACATGATAGTGAGGATCAGAATCAGCGATACCGGAATCGGTATGAGTCAGGATTATCTGACAAAGATTTTCGAAGCATTCACGCGTGAGAAGAACACCACAAAGAGCAAAATCGCAGGAACCGGACTGGGCATGTCAATAGTCAAGAATTATGTTGACCTGCTTGGTGGAACAATAGATGTAGAGAGTGAGCTTGGCAAGGGCAGTACCTTTACAGTTACATTAAAACACAGGATAGCGGATGAAAGATATTATGTAAAAAAGCATATTGAAGAGCCTGGAACAGGAAATGAAATCCTTGAAGGCAGGAATATCCTTTTAGCGGAGGATAATGATTTAAATGCAGAGATTGCAGAGGCAATACTTGAGCGTGCCGGTCTTAGGATAGAACGTGTGGAGAATGGTATTCAGTGTGTGAACAGAATACTGAAAATGCCGGCAGGAACATATGATATGATCTTCATGGATATCCAGATGCCGCAAATGGACGGTTATAAAGCAACACAGACAATCAGAAATTTGCCAGATAAGGATAAAGCGTGCATACCGATTATAGCTATGACAGCCAATGCTTTTGCAGAAGATAAAAAAAAGACGATGGAGGCAGGGATGAATGCACATCTGTCAAAACCATTAAATGTACCGGAACTGATGGATACAATCCGAAAATTCTGTGATGGTAAGCAGATGTGTCAGCGACCGGGAAAAGAATAACAGAGGTATAGCAGAATGAAAAAGAATTCTGTTGTTATATCATTCCGTAAGTGATATACTAAAAAGACAGAAAAAAACCGTGTGGAATTACAGTTTTACTTTCGCATGGTTTCTTTTATACATAATGGTTAGTTGCAACTAATATCAAAAATAGTATGAAGGACTACAAAATAGTAGTTATTCCGGTTTTAAAGAAAGGAAAGTGAAAAGCGAATGAATACTTTTTTTGGCATATTGATTCCATTTGTTGGAACAACGCTGGGTGCAGCATGTGTGTTTTTTATGAGAACAACATTTAGCAAATCAGTGCAACGTGCACTTACAGGATTTGCAGCAGGTGTAATGGTTGCTGCTTCAATCTGGAGTCTTCTGATTCCAGCTATTAAACAATCGGAGAAGATGGGAAACTTGTCATTTGTTCCGGCAGTTGCTGGGTTCTGGATTGGTATATTGTTTTTACTCACACTTGATCATTTGATTCCGCATCTTCATGTTGGAAGTGATCAGGCAGAGGGACTGAAAAGCAGGCTTGGCCGTACTACAATGATGGTGTTGGCAGTTACATTACATAACATCCCTGAAGGTATGGCAGTCGGTGTAATGTATGCAGGATTTCTTGCTGGAAATGCACAGATTACAGCAACAAGTGCACTTGCGTTATCACTTGGAATTGCTATTCAGAATTTCCCGGAAGGAGCAATTATATCCATGCCGCTTAGGGCAGAGGGAGAAAGTAAGGGAAAGGCATTTTTAGGTGGTGTACTTTCAGGGGTGGTCGAACCGATTGGCGCAGTATTGACAATTATTGCTGCACAGCTGATAATCCCGGCATTACCATATTTGCTGAGCTTTGCAGCAGGAGCTATGCTTTATGTCGTGGTTGAAGAACTAATCCCTGAAATGTCGCAGGGAGAGCACTCGGATATTGGTACGGTTTTCTTTGCAGTTGGGTTTAGTTTAATGATGATTCTGGATGTGGCACTTGGGTGATAACAAACAGGAAAAGGTATTAGAATATAAATTTGCGGTAATCAATTATATCGGATTTCTAAGATTTTCATAATCAACTTTACAAAATCTAATCAGAATCAGTCCATCCATATTCCACATGGATGCAAATACCGGAATTTCTTTGATATCAGATGTCATTTTTATCATAAGAAAATATCCTTTTTCATCCCTTCTTCTGCAATATTATGATTATATGGTACATTATAAATGTGGAATTTACAAAGGTTAAGCGCATAACCCATTACAAAATTTGCATTCGATTTTTGTGATATTTTACTATTGCATTACGCATTTCCAGCAATCTGTGTGTTAATCATTAATGACATTCTTATCCCACAATAAAACTGTGTCGTAAAATGTGGTAAGAAAATCAGACGAATATATTTTTCCAAAGACTTGTCGTAAAAATGTGGTCAAATCAAGAAAATCGAGTGCGAAAGCAAGTGAGAAATCCCTGTGAAGCCCGTAAAATCAAAGCTTCACCAAAAAATCTCAAAAAATTAGCACTCGTCTATTGACATGGCTAACAGATAGTGATATATATATGTTATACGAAGTGTAGAACAAATAAGCATCTTCGGGTTAGGAGGAACTTATATGAATATAAATAAATTTACGCAAAAGTCATTAGAAGCAGTAAATAACTGTGAGAAACTGGCTTATCAGTATGGCAGCCCGGAAATCGATCAGGAACATTTTTTATATAGCCTGCTTACGATTGAGGATAGCCTGATTTTAAAATTAATTGAAAAGATGGAAGTGAATAAAGAAGCATTTCTGTCACAGGTACAGCAGGCAGTTGAGAAGAAGCCAAAAGTTTCCGGTGGACAGACTTATATCAGTAAGTCTTTGAATCAGGTACTTGTGAGTGCGGAGGATGAAGCTAAGGCAATGGGAGATGAATACGTATCCGTAGAGCATCTTTTCCTGGCCCTGCTGAAATATCCAAGCCCCAGCATGAAGAAAATCTGGAGCGAATTTGGCATTACCAAAGAACGCTTCCTGCAGGCACTTTCCACAGTACGTGGAAACCAGCGTGTAGTAAGCGACAATCCGGAAGCCACTTATGATACTTTAAATAAATTCTTTCCCGTAAGACCAAGAACAATCCGGTTCTCATCGGTGAACCTGGTGTTGGTAAAACAGCCGCTGTGGAAGGTCTTGCACAGCGAATTGTAGCAGGAGATGTTCCGGAAGCACTGAAGGATAAGAAAATTTTTGCTCTGGATATGGGTGCACTGGTAGCAGGTGCCAAATACCGTGGTGAATTTGAGGAACGTCTGAAAGCAGTTCTTGAAGAGGTAAAAAAGAGCGAAGGTCAGATCATCCTGTTTATTGATGAGCTTCATCTGATCGTA
>OHVW01000536.1_pt1 | contig 13736 bp, 7 predicted proteins | sample 1579601 | NCBI WGS metagenome assembly OHVW01 (sample SAMEA3882549, study PRJEB24775) | human gut metagenome | biome: human-associated habitat; feature: intestine environment; material: feces | place: Netherlands | collected 2009/2010 | reverse complement strand
TCATCGATGTGGGCGTGCCTGCGGGTGATATCAACTACATGCTGCTGCAGGGCGCGTACATGTTGGTGTGCGCTGCGCTTTCGCTGGTACTGGGCTTGGGTTATGCCCGCACGTCCGCCCGCGTTGCCTCGGGCCTAGGCGCTAACCTGCGTGAGGCCGAGTACAAAAAGATTCAAACGCTCGCCTTTGGCAACCTGGACAACTACGACGCCAGCTCGCTCGTCACCCGCATGACCACGGACATCACCGTTATCCAAAATGCTGTGGGCAACGGCTTTCGCCCTATGGTGCGCGGCCCGGTGACGCTTATCGTCGGCCTTATCTACGCGCTGATGCTGTCGCGCCCGCTCGCCACCGTCTTTGCGATCATCTTGCCTGTGCTGGCAATCGTACTGGGCGTCATCACCTATCGCGTCAGTCCGCTCTACCGCCAACTCCAGACCTCGATGGACCACCTCAACGGCGTGGTACAGGAGGACCTCACCGCCGTACGTGCCGTCAAGGCCTACGTTCGTACCGAGCACGAGGAGGCCAAGTTCGACACCGTCAATACCGAGCTCGCGCGCACTGCGACGAAGACCTTTGGCAACGCGGTGCTCAACCTGCCGGTGTTTCAGCTGTCGATGTACGTGGCTGCGCTCTCCATCCTGTGGATTGGCGGCCGCATGATTCTCGCCGGCAAGCTGGGCGTGGGCTCGCTCACGGGCTTTATGAGCTACGTGCTGCTGATCATGAACTCGCTTATGATGATTTCCAATGTGTTTTTGCTGCTCACGCGCGCTCTCACGAGTGTGGGCCGTATCGCAGAGGTGCTCGATGAGGAGCCCTTTATCGCCAGCCCTGCGGGAGACCTCGCGACTGCGGCGCCAGCGGACGGCAGTATCGAGTTCCGCGACGTTTCCTTTAAATACCGCGCGGATGCAGACGAGGATGTGCTCGAGCATATCGACCTTCGCATCGAGAGCGGCTCGACGGTGGGCATCCTCGGCGGCACGGGCTCGGGCAAGAGCTCGCTTGTGCAGCTGATTGCGCGCCTGTACGACGCTACCGAGGGCGCCGTGCTTGTGGGCGGACGTGACGTGCGTGACTACGACCTCGCCGCCTTGCGCGACGCTGTGGGCATTGTGCTGCAAAAGAATGTGCTGTTCACGGGCACCGTGCGCGAGAATCTGCAGTGGGGCAATCCGCAGGCGTCGGACGATGAGCTCCTCGCGGCTTGCCGCGCGGCGTGCGTGGACGAGTTCCTTGATCGCATCGGCGGGCTGGACGGCGAGTTGGGCCAAGGCGGCGCTGGTGTTTCGGGTGGCCAGAAGCAACGCCTGTGCATCGCGCGCACGCTGCTCAAGCACCCGCGCGTGCTCATTTTTGATGACTCCACCAGCGCGGTCGATATGGCGACCGACGCTAAGATTCGCGAGCACATCGCTCGGATTCCCGATACGACCGTGCTCATCATCGCTCAGCGCATCGCGAGCGTCATGGATGCCGATCACATTGTGGTGTTGGACGACGGTCGTGTCCACGGCGTGGGCACGCACGAGGAACTGCTGGCGGGCGACAACATCTACCAGGAGATTTACGCCTCGCAGATGGAGTTTGCGGGGAACACGGACGCCAGCGACGGCGGCGACGATGGCTGCGCGAATGATCCGTTTTCCTCCGTTCCCAGCGGATCGCCCTTGGAAGGGGGTGAGCGCCATGCCTAAGACCGCAGCCCAAGCACGCCCGGCCGACCTCAAGCGCACGGTGCGCCGCCTGTTCTCCTACATGGGGCATGCCAAGTTCTCGTTGCTCGCGGTGGGCGTGCTCGCCTCCGTCGCCGCCATCGCGAGCCTCGCCGGCACCTACATGGTGCGCCCCATCGTTAACGGTTTGGCCACGGGCGGGGAGGAACTGCTTGCCAAGCAGGTCATCCTGACGGCGATCATCTACGCCGCGGGCGTGCTTTCGGCCCTGGGCTACTCGCAGATCATGGTGCGCGCGGCCCAACGCGTGGTGTCCGATATTCGCCGCGACCTGTTCGCGCACATCCAGACGCTGCCGCTCAGTTATTTTGACAGCACGCGCTCGGGCGACATCATGAGCTTTTTCACCAACGACGTCGATACCGTCTCCGAGGCGCTCAACAACAGCTTTGCCAACGTGATTCAGGCCGCCATTCAGGTTGTGGGCACCACGGCCATGCTCATCATCCTTAACTGGCAGCTCACGATTATCACGCTCGTGTGCGATGCGGCCATTGTGCTGTATGCGCGCTACTCGGGTGCGCGCTCTAAGCGTTTCTTTGCCGCCCAGCAGGCATCGCTTGGCGACCTGGACGGATATATCGAAGAGATGGTCTCGGGCCAAAAGGTCATCAAGGTCTTTAACCGCGAGGCGGCGAATGTCGCCGGCTTCACCTGCCGCAACGACGAGCTTCGCCGCACCGGCACCGCCGCCGTGAGCTATGCCAACTCCATGGTGCCCATGACCGTCGTGATTGGCTACGTCAACTATGCCATCGTCGCCGTGGCGGGCGGCATGCTCTGCATCAAGGGCCTGGCCGACGTGGGCGCGCTTGCAAGCTACCTGGTCTTCGTTCGCCAGGCGGCCATGCCCATCAACCAGTTTACGCAGCTGGGCAACTTCTTGCTCAATGCGTTGGCCGGTGCCGAGCGCCTGTTTGCGGCTATGGACCTTAAGCCCGAGGTGGACGAGGGCTGCGTGGAGCTGGTGCAGACGGGCGACGCCGCATGGGCGTGGAAGATTCCCGAGGGTCAGGGCGTGGGCGCGTACGGGCACTTGCATGACGTGGCAGCCGTTGATGAGTCGGGCCGCGCGGTGGCCGCCGACGGCATCGAGCTCACGTGCGGCTTGGTCCCGCTTGCCGGCGACGTGCGCTTCCATGCCGTTGACTTTTCCTACGTGCCGGGCACCCGTGTGCTCACGGATCTCAACCTGTTTGCCAAGCCGGGGCAAAAGATCGCGTTTGTGGGCTCGACGGGTGCCGGAAAGACGACCATCACCAACCTCATCAACCGCTTCTACGAGGTCGATGACGGCGAGATCACGTACGACGGCATCGACGTCAAGCACATTGCCAAGGCCAGCCTGCGCGGGTCGCTCGGCATTGTGCTGCAGGATACGCACCTGTTTAGCGGCACCATTGCGCAGAACATCCGCTTTGGCAAGCTCGACGCGACCGACGAGGAGGTACGCGCCGCTGCCGAGGCCGCCTGCGCCGACTCGTTTATCCGCCGCCTGCCTAGAGGGTACGACACACCGGTCACGGCCGATGGCGCCAACCTGTCGCAGGGCCAGCGTCAGCTGCTCGCCATCGCGCGCGTGGCCGTTGCCGACCCGCCGGTGCTCATCCTGGACGAGGCCACGAGCTCCATTGACACGCGTACCGAAAAGCTCATCGAGCGCGGTATGGACCGCATCATGCGCGGACGCACCACGTTTATGATTGCGCACCGCCTGTCCACCGTCCGCGACGCCGACGCCATCATGGTCCTCGAACACGGCCGCATCATCGAGCGCGGCACGCACGAAGAGTTGCTCGCCCAGCACGGCGAGTACTGGCAGCTGGCGCATGGCTTAAAAGAGTTGGATTAACCCGTTCGAGCACGATGCTTTGACCCCTCCGTGCCTCTCACCTCGCCTCAAACCATCACAACATTCGGCGTTTTTTGCCAAAATCGGGAAAAGCATCGAATGTTGTGATGGTTTTTCTGCCACTCGACCGGGTGGAATCGCTTTCTTGCGCGCGAAGGTGTGCGGACCCGCGGGCGGGGGAATAAGGTTGGTTATCCGACTCCATTGGAGGGCTCATGGACCTGCCGATCGTCCTGTCCCATAAGACTGCCTGGCTGTACCACAACGTGGCGCGCCCGTCCGAGCCGCTCTCGCGAGCAAGCAGCCTATACGATGAGGACTCGCTTGCTAACGAGGCAGAGCCGACCGCGAGCCTGCCCAAGTTGGGACTCGATGCCAAGGGACTGAGGGCTTCAACGGCCGTCGGGATTGTTACCGACTATCTGGTTTCGCTCGGTATTCCACGAGAAGAGCTCGATCATATCGACACGCTCGTCAACTTCAATTTTGAGCGCTCGACGCCGGCTGGATTTAGGTGCCACGTGTTTGGGGCGCCGGTACCTTCAGACCATCTTATCGAGGTGGCAGAGGGCCTTCTGGTGGTTGATGAGGCCATGTGCTTTGTCCAAGCGGGTTCGTGGATGAGTGAGCCCGAGCAGCTGGAATATGGCTACGAAATCTGCGCCCGATACCATTTGAATCATCTGTCGACAGGCGATTATATCGAGATGGGGCAGAGGTATACCGTTGCCGACTTGATCGCTTATTGCAATGAGAACCGATCTCGTCAGGGGGCTATGCGCGCGGCCGCCGCGCTCAAGCGCGTGCACGATGGCGCGCGGTCGCCCATGGAGACGGCCACCGCAATCATGGTCGTAGCAAAACGTTCCCAGGGAGGGCTGGGATACGCCAAGATCGAGCTCAACCATCGGGTTGATGTTCCCAACGAGTTCAAGTATCTCGCAAAGGCCGGGTATTTCGAGATCGACGTATATGCGCCTGCGAGCAATGCGGGGATTGAATACAACGGCTCGGACCATCTTGATAAACAGCGCAGCGCGTCGGATGCGGAGCGTATGACCGTGCTGAGCGCGCTGGGCTTTAGGATGATCGTCCTCACCGGGACTCAGTTTGCCCATCAGCTGCAATTGCATCGGGCGATGAACGCTATCGCGCTCGCTATGGGCCTTAAGTGCGACCGAAGCGAGGTGTTTCAAAAACGTCAGAACGACCTGCGAGAGTTCGTGATCCGGCACTGGGACGGCGGCCTTTAGGGACGCTTTGGTTCTTCTGCGGGGTGCCGTGGGCAGGCAAACCATCACAACATTCGACGTTTTTTGCCAAAAACGGGAAAAGCGACGAATGTTGTGATGGTTTGTATGCTGAGGATGGGCTTGGAAAGTCCGTTTTGATCGAAGCGACCTGTCCTGTCGTACGGGTGTCGGCATGATTCTCTCGTGGGGTATTATGTTTTCCGAAGAATAAAACGCCGCGTGAGGGGAGGGCTGCGTGGACGGGCACGTGCAACATGACGGCTTTGGCCGCGACATCAACTACCTGCGCATTGCCGTTACCGACAAGTGCAATTTCCGCTGCATTTACTGCATGCCGGCCGATGGCGTGGCGCCCCGCGCACACGACGAGCTGCTCAGCGCCGAGGAAATCGCCCGCTTTGTGCGCTTGGTGGCGGGAGAGGGCATTCGCCGCGTGCGTCTGACGGGTGGCGAGCCGCTGGTCAGCCGCCGTATCATCCCGCTCATTCGTGACATCCGCGCGATTCCGCAGATCGAAGACATCTCACTTACCACCAACGGCGCCCTGCTGCCCAAGCTGGCGCCGCAGCTCAAAGACGCAGGACTTAACCGCGTCAACATTTCGCTCGACACACTCGACCGCCCCATCCACCTGCGCTTTATCGAATACATGCCCATCGGCGACGAACACACGAGCTCGCATTGCGCTGTGGACCCGCATGCGCCCGCGCTCAATCCCGAGCTGTGGGACGCGAGCGATACCGTGCCGAGCGACGAGCTGCGGGCGCGCATCAATGCCGGGGCCGCCGCGACGGGACTGGGCGAGCTCGAGCCGCTCGACATCAACGACGCTCCTGCCGGCGCGGGCCCTGCGCGCTATTGGCACTTTCCGGGCGCGGCGGGAACGGTTGGCTTTATTAGCGCCATGTCCAATCATTTTTGTGCGAATTGCAACCGTCTGCGCCTGACGGCCGATGGCAACGTGCGTCCGTGCCTGTTCAGCGATGCCGAGTATTCGGTGCGCGACGCCCTGCGCCGTGGTGATGATATGCAGGTACTTTCGATTTGGCGCGATGCCGTGGCCCACAAACCGCAGGAACACGCGATAATTGAGGGCACGCAACGATTTATGTCCCAAATCGGAGGATGATCATATGGCCAAGAGCAGGTACGCCGATGCCACCAAGGCCGCTCGCAGGGCCGCGATGTCTGCCCACAAAGTCACGGCTGCGGCGAATGCTGGCAACGCCGACGGGTCTGCGCGGCCGACTGTCAGCGCTGCCACCGAGCCCGCCCGTGACGCCCGTCGCGACGAGCTGACGCACGTGGACGCCAAGGGCGAGGTACGCATGGTCGACGTGTCCGACAAGGCCGAGACCCATCGCATTGCCATCGCCGAGGGCACCATCCTCATGCATCCCGAGACGCAGGCCATGGTGCTGCAGGACCGCGCAAAAAAGGGCGACGTGCTTGCCTGCGCACGCGTGGCGGGCATCATGGCCATCAAGCGCACGAGCGACATCATTCCCATGTGCCATCCGCTGCTCATTACCAAGAGCAAGTGCGATATTGCGCCCATCGCTCCGGCGGGGACGCCGACCGAGGACGTGCCCGAGGGCTGGGCGCCGGCGCGCGCGGACGGGCAGGTTGGCTTTCACGTGCTGGTTACGGCTGGCGTGACGGGCAAGACGGGTATCGAGATGGAGGCTCTGACCGGCGCGAGTGCCGCGTGCCTAACGATTTATGACATGTGCAAGGCAGTTGACCGCGGCATGGAGATCGTCGACGTGCGTCTGCTGCACAAGGAAGGCGGCCGCTCGGGCATATGGGACCGCGCAGAGCGTCAGGCCGCTGCTGTTGAGGCCGTGGGAGCCGCGGGCGACGCACCCGCGAGCGCACCCATCGCCGCCGCGCCTGCGGCACCGGCCGTCCCCGCGATCGCGTTTATCGGCTACCAAAACTCGGGCAAGACCACGCTCGTCGAGAAGGTTATCGCCGAGCTCACCCGCCGCGGCCTGCACGTGGGCTCGCTCAAGCATCATGGGCACCACGGCTTTGATATCGATGTGCCCGCTAAGGATACGTGGCGCCATCATCAGGCCGGATCCAAACACGTGGGCCTCATCTGCGCCACGCGCTGGGCGGAGTACGCCGACACGCGCGAGGAGGACGAGATGCCCGCGCGCGAGCTGCTGTCGCGCTACAACGATGTCGACGTGGTGATCATCGAGGGCTACAAGACCGAGGGCTTCGACAATATCGTGGTCGCGCGCTCTGGTGTCGACCGTCTGCGCGGCAAGAGCTCGCTCGACCTGGTCGATGGCCACACGCTGGCCCTTGCCTGCAATGAGGCCTTGGCGCGTCAGGCCTTCGACGCCGGCTTTGCGACCCGAGCCATCAACATCAACGACGCCCGAGCCATCTGCGATCTTATCCAAGATCACCTTTAAGGGCTGGCTCGCTGCGCTGCCATAACCTGCCAAATAGGGACAGGTTTGTTTTGGCAGGTTTTATCTGGGCAAACGTCACTTCCACCACAAAGGGGCCAGGCACCTTTGTGGTGGTTTTTGTTTAAGTAGATGTGTGGGACATGCCTTACAATCTACCAAGTAGTTCATGACGGGCGAGAAACGGAGAGAAGGGGCTTGATGCGTCCTTAATGTTTCATGCGGATAGATTGATTCGACAGACGGTGGCGAATGCCCGCCGTCCGCATTCGTATGAAACAAGGAGTCTCCATGCTCGTCTCTCTTTTCTCAAAGTCTCAGTCATCGCTGTCCGTGCAGGCCAAGCGCCTGGTGGCGATGCGCTTTCTCATCTACACCGGTTTTCAGACCAGCTACTTTATCGGCGTCATCGGAACGCTCACCTATGCAGACGATGCCTCGGTCGTGGCGACATCGCTGGCCGTTCTGTTTATGAACGTATTCGTGATCTTGGGATCCTTTGCGGGTGGCGCGGCGCTCGACGCCTGGGGCCCGCGCCTTCATTTCTTGCTGAGTATCGTCGGCACGCTGGCGACGGGTGCGGCAATCATCGCCTTTGGCAGCGCGACCGGCATCGTCCTGCTCGGCGCGGTGCTCCTGGGCTTTGTGATGGGGTTTGCCCAGCCAATCACCACATCCTATCCAGCCTACCTCACCGACGATCCTGTCGAGCTCAAAGACATCAACTCTGCCATCGCCATGTTCTCTAACGTGAGTATCATCGTCGGCCCCATGATGGGCGGCTTTGTCGCGGCGGCTACATCGTCACGCGCGGTGTTCGTGCTCATGATGATTTTTACCGTACTGGCGTTCATTGCCGGCTGGGGCTTTAGACCGCAAGCAGTTCGCGTCGCCGCGCGTGAAAGTACTCCCGCGGACAGCAGTACAACGGCAATCACTGCCAGCCATAGCTCCAACCCCAGCACGTTCGCCCGCGTCACCTTCGCGACAAGCATCAAGACAGTCTTCACCAACAGTATCCTCGCCTTGCTGTTCTGCATCATCTTCCTCTCGAACTTTGGCTACGGTGCCTTCGATCCGCTGGAGTCGTTCTTCTACCGCGATGTCCTGCGCGTCGGTGTTGAGTGGATGGGCTGGCTCTCGTCGGCCAGCGGTGTAGGCGCGGTGCTGGGCGCCGTCCTCGCGCTCCGCTTGCCACCGCACCTGGTCAACCTTAAAACGCTGCTCGTGGCGCTTATGTCCGTGGGCCTGGGAAGTTTGCTCTATGTGGGAACGCCGTACGTGGGCGTGGCCCTTGTCGGCCAGATTGCCCTGGGCGTGGCTTGGGGCGTCGTCAACCCGCTCCACAACACCATCGTGCAAACGACGGCACCGCTCGAGCAACTCGGTCGCGTGAACTCGGTCATGGGCTTTGGCAATATGTTCGCTGGCGTGGCCCCGTTGGCGATTGCCCCGTGGCTGGCGGTGACGTTTGGCGTGCAGCAGACGCTCATAGGGGCGGGCATGGTCGTGACAGCGGTTCCCGCGGCGTTGCTGCTGTTTGGCCGCCGGCATTTTGATCGTGCCGCGAGGCGGTAAAAACCATCACAACATTCAGCGAAAATCGCGATTTTGCCGAAAAACGTCGAATGTTGTGATGGTTTGCGCTCCGGCCAGGCCACCCTTCGGGTTCGGCCACCACAAAGGGGGGCAGGCACCTTTGTGGCGATCGGGTCCCAACGGCCTGCGCCTTGGTATACCATGTACACCATTTCCGACCACATTCGGTACCGCCGCGCAACCCAGAAAGGCCCCCATGGACACCACCTTCAGCCACATCAAAGCCGTGTTCTGCGATATCGACGGCACGCTGCTCACGAGCCAGCACACGGTGTCCCCGCGCACCGTGGCGGCGATCCGTGCCCTGCGCGGGCGCGGCGTGCTGTTTGGTCTGTGCACCGGGCGCGACGCCCACGCGACCGAGGCCATGTACGAGCTCTGGGGTATCGAAGGCCTGGTGGACGTGCTCGTGGGCTGCGGTGGTGCCGAGGTCATCGACCGCGCGCACGACATCAACGAGCTGAGCTATCCGCTGCCGGGCGAGACCATCGCGCGCATCTGCAAGCACATGGCGGACCTGCCGGCAACGCCTGTTTGCCCTCGGGACGGCGTGCTCTATGTGCCCGAGAGCAATGCATGCGTCGAGCACCTGTCGCGTGTCGACGGCGTGCCCTACAAGGTGGTCGACTTTGCCGAGTTTTTGCGCGAGCCGCAGACCAAGGTGATGTTTACCATGGCGCCCGAGGTAATGCCGCGGGTGATTGAGCGGGCGTCGACATTTGCCGATGACACCGTTAAAGCGGCGGCTCTGCAAACCACGCAGCGACTCTACGAATTCATGGATCCGCGCGTGTCCAAGACGCGCGGCCTTGTGTGCGTGGCGGAGCTCAACGGCATGGAGCTTCAGAACATCTGCGTGTTTGGCGATGCCGATAACGACACCTGCATGGTGGCCGACGCCGGCGTGGGTGTGGCCATGGCAAACGGCAGCGACGCCACCCGTGCCGCAGCCGACTTTGTAACCGCCAGCAACGACAAAGACGGCATCGCGATCTTTATCGAGGAACATCTGCTGTAGCGCCGGTGGAGAGAGACCGCAAAAGGGGACAGGCTCCTTTTGCGGTGGCCTCAGGCGATTTGGGCGAATTGATGCCTAAAATCTGCGCGAAAATTCAAATTTAGTTGTCTGAACATCATGCTTCTAACCACCGATGGGTTAAAGATATTCTCATCAGTTTGGTAGGATATTCCTCCCGATTAATGAGCTGCCGCTCACGGTCGATTTTCGACCGTGAGCGGTAGGTTTGCTCTTGAGCAAAATGTTGTGCAAATAAATAAAATGCTATTAAAAAACTGATAACTAACTTAATTACCAGTAGAAACAAAGAATAGATAGCGAATAAACGAAGGCAAATCTGAGTAAATGTCAAGAGAATTGAGAACTTGCTACAAAACTTTCGGTTTTTGTTGCTTGAATGTCTAAACAATCGTTACAATATGCAGTCTAAGCGTGCACAATTACAGGTTGCGCAGATACGTTTGATAGTGAAAGAGCAAGATCGCAGTCTCTTGGGGAGGAGACATCGATGAAAGCGAATTCAGAAAAAACTAAGCAGAGTAAAAAAGCGACGCGCCGTGTACTGGCAGGCGTTTTGTGCGGAGCCTCCGTGTTGAGCCTGGTACTGTCGCTCGTCATGCCTCCGATCTCGCAGGCCATTGCCAACGATGCCCAGACGGTTTCTGCCGAGGAAACTGTGATGGGGGAGGGTTCCTCAAGTGAGTCTACTGATGTAGGCAACACCAACAACGGGGATACCGAAAACCAGAATAGTGACGAGACCGAGGGCGACGAAGCCGACCCTTCAAATGGTGTTGAGCAGGGTCAGCCTGAAGGTAAGCTGCAGGCCGAAGATGGCGAGTTGTCGGATGGCAACGCCGTAATGCTGGCTGCGGAAGGTGGGCAGACTAAAACGGCATCCACTGAAATACGAACAGCTGACGGGTTGAAAAGCCTGGAGAATGCAAGTGGTGCGGCTAGTTTCAAGCTTATGAATGATATTGAGACCAGCGAGACGATCACGCTCAACAAGGACGGCAGCAATATCACGCTGGATCTAAACGGCCATAAGATTAAGCATACGAGTCAAGGTCAGTCTTTGTTCAATATCACCGGTGGCGCGACACTTACAATTAAGGATACTGATCCTAATAAACCGAGTGAAAGTGTCGACAGCGGCAAGCAGCTAAATGATCAGGGTCAGGATTTAAATCCCAACAATTATGGTAAAAAAAGCAGTGTTGTCTTACGACAATGGCATTCCGTCTAACCTTACCTACTATGTGACCCAATCGTCCCCGAGTGCAACAGACACAACCAAGACAACTGAGACGCTTTACGAACATAGCGTCGATATTAAAGGCGCCATCGTGGCATGCGGTGGCAATGAAAACCTGAAGCTCATCTACATCAATGGCGGTCATTTCAGTCTTGAGAACGGCGTGCTCACACAAGAGAAAGACTTCTATGTCCGAAACCTGGTGTACGCGGAGAATGAGTCGACCGTCAATATGAACGGTGGTTACGTTTGTGGAGGTTATTGTCGGTACAATGGTGCCGGCGCAGGAATATCTGTCAATAATAATTCGACTCTTAGCATTTCTAACGGCGTAATTGCTGGCAACTGCGCTCCTAGTGGCGGCGGTGTATATGCCAATGGGTCTGCAGTCACAGTGGCCGGTGGCGTAATCTCCGGTAATAGCACGCTTGATGGCATTAACGGATTTGGTGGCGGCATCATGGCCGAAGGCGGCAGCGTTACTGTTTCCGGCGGTTACATTACGAACAATCGCTATGCCAATTTCTGCGGTAATGATGGCTATGGTTGCCATGGTGGCGCTGGGCTTGCTGCCATAAACGGCGCCCATGTCACCATTTCCGATGGCCAGATTACCGGCAACTACTCCAAGGAAGCCGGTGGCGGCGTTTACGTTTCCGATCAGTGGGGAAACGGTTCTATGGCATGGCTCAACATTACGGGAGGAATTATTGCCTCTAACGTGAGCTACCGATCTGAAGGTGCCGGCATCCGAGTGGGCCAGAAGGTTGACGCGTTTATTAACGGACCTAAAAAAAGTAACGGCACTAAAAGTAAAGTCTACATTACCAACAACACTTGCCTGTCTCGCTTTGACTGGGGCGGCGGCGGCATCTTTGTTCAGGGTGATTCGAAAATCGCGGAGAACGCAGGCAGGCTGTTTGTATACAACTCGTATATAAGCAGCAATACCGCTGGCGGCTATGGTGGCGGCGTTGCAGTCTGCCCGACGGGCAAGACGTTGGTAACGAACACTAAGGGCACGGCAATCTTTGGCAATTCGTCTGCTAACAGTGAGCAAAAAGCCAACGGGTTCAAATCGGCAGAAAACACGGGTAATGATGGTACGCCCCATCTTTCAGCTGGTGGTGCTGATGATACTAATAAGACTGAAGATCAAGATGCATACAACTCGGACAAGTTCCGCGAGAACGGTCATGCCGATTTCTTCCTCGCAGCGCGGGGTCACAATGCGCCGATCGCAGTGGTAACCGGTAAGATGCTTGGTGGTGGAGACGCCCGGTACTCGGGAAGCATCGAACTTGAAAAAGCTATCAACATCCCCGCCAACGGTGCTGTTGGGGTAAAAAATAGCATCGGCCTGACCTCGGGTGTTATGTCGGGTGTTATGGCCAAGGATGAGGCGGCGATTCAAGCGCGGAATGATGCGCAGAATGAAGCGACAACTTTCATCACGGGCAACTATTCCTGGGACCATGGTGGCGGCATCATGTCGAATGGCGACTTGTACCTAGGCGAGCCTGCGGATGCGTACGTCTACCCGAGCCTTAAGCTGAAGGCGACCAAGGAGTTGGCCGGCCGCGACCTCAAAGATGGGGAGTTCACCTTTACGGTTTATCGCAAGGACTCGGATACTGCGAAGGCGCCTTCTTGGGACAATAATGGTAATTTCAGCCATGGTGGCTGCGGGTTTGTCAAATATGCCAAGAATATCGCTGGCAACATCGCCTTTGACCTTAGCGAGAAGCTTAGCGAGCAGCTTCATGACGGTAAACAGCTTAGCGAGCAGCTCTTAAAGAATGGTACTGGCGAAATTACATACTACTTGGTCGAAAATGCGGGCAATCTTCCTGGTGTCATATACGATCGTGCTGTATATGAGATTAAGGTGACAGTCAAATACAACAAGACTGTACTTATGTCTGTTCCGATACAGGGAAATTCGAGTGCGACTAGAAATCTTAATGTCCATAACTACACGATTGATGGTGTGTACGTGACTAAGATATCTGGGGATTCAGCTGGCTCGTCGAGGACTGCGTCAGTAGATGCTAATGGGTATTATTCGATCGTCGACTCCAGCAGCGCAACCTCCACCAACAAGGCAACCTTCACCAACAAGTACGACCCTGAGGTTTCTTGGACTCCTGAGGCGACTAAGGTCGTTGAGGGTGGCGAGATGAAGGAGTTTACACTTCAGCTTGCGGAAGACAGCAAATTTAACAACATGATCGGTACTGCCGTGACCTCTGGTTCTGAGAAAACGCAGACGCTTCCGTTCATGGACGAAAACAATGAGACGGTTGAGCTCAAGTACTCGCTTTCTGATATCAGGAATAATCCCGACGACCTGGGTGGCTCCACGGGTGGCTCTTTCAAGACCTTTACGTACTATGTGCGCGAGAAAACCGACGGTTCGCAGTTCTCGCACTACACGTACGACCACTCGGTCTATAAGTTCACGGTTGAGCCAACGTATGACACCGAAAAAGGAGAGATCAACTGTAAGGTGACCTACAAGAAGGGAACCGTTGACTCCGCAGGCAATTGGACAGCAGACCCCAAAGCCGAAGAACGGACGTTCA
>OHVW01000518.1_pt1 | contig 14163 bp, 9 predicted proteins | sample 1579601 | NCBI WGS metagenome assembly OHVW01 (sample SAMEA3882549, study PRJEB24775) | human gut metagenome | biome: human-associated habitat; feature: intestine environment; material: feces | place: Netherlands | collected 2009/2010 | reverse complement strand
CGCCGCGCGCGAAGGCGGTGATTTTGCCGAGCTCCCGGGTCAGGATCACGACGCGCTTGTCATACTCTCCGACCGGGGAGGCGGATAATACCATTCCGCTTACATTGATTGGTTCTCGCATGTTTCTTCCTTATTATAATGCAATATTATAAATCGAGTTTCTTTTTATCATATCCGAAGTTCTTCACGAGGAAATCGCTGTCGCGCCAGTCTTTTTTGACTTTGACCCAGAGCTTCAGGTTGACTTTCTGCTCCAGCATCTGCTCCAGCTCATACCGCGCGTTGCTTCCGATCTTCTTGAGCATCGCGCCCTGTTTTCCGATGATGATGCCCTTGTGGGAATCGCGCTCGCAGATGATGGTCGCATCAATATCAACGATTTTTCCGTTCGGGCGGTCTTTCATCTGGTCGATCACAACGGCGATGCCGTGCGGGATCTCTTCGTTTAAGGCGTACAGTGCTTTCTCGCGGATGATCTCAGCCACGATCTGACGCTGAGGCTGATCAGTAACTGTATCTTCGTCATAAAACATAGGACCGTAAGGCAGATATTTCAGGATACAACCGATAATATCCTGTGTATTCTGTCCACGCAGTGCGGAGCATGGGATAATCTCTGCGAAATCGCATACTTTTCGGTAGGTGTCAATGGCAGGAAGGATTTCTTCCTTTGATACAGTATCAATTTTGTTGATGATCAGGATTACCGGCACTCCGATTCCCTGAAGCTGTTCTGCAATATGACGCTCTCCTGCCCCGATAAAGGTACTTGGCTCTACCAGCCACATAATGGCATCTACCTCTTTTAAAGTTCGCTCTGCCACCTGGACCATATATTCTCCCAGCTTATTCTTTGCCTTGTGGATACCGGGAGTATCGAGAAATACGATCTGACCTTCGTCACAGGTATAAACGGTCTGGATACGGTTTCTGGTTGTCTGTGGTTTCTTGGATGTGATAGCGATCTTCTGTCCGATGAGATGATTCATCAGAGTGGATTTACCTACGTTTGGACGTCCAATAATCGCTACAAATCCGGATTTAAAATTTTCGTTCATTCTGTTCTTTCCTTTTTTAACAATTGATCAGTGGTTTCACTTCCATCAGTACATCAGAGGCCTCAGCCACCTTGCTCTCGCTTCCCACCACACATATCTGATCTGCTGCCAGAACTGCCTCTATGATCTCGGCCAGTGCATGGATATCTTCTGCAGACGCATTCAGAATCTGATCACGTTCTTTCTGGAGCATCTCCTCTGTCACACCGCAGAAATATGCTGTCTTGGAAACAGAACCTTTCATCTGAGGTGTCCTGGGAACATCCTTTCCGCTGATGGTACCAATGATATATTTTGTCATCTCGCGCTCATCTGCCTGAAAATTGCGGATATAATCCGGAATCCCCTTATATACATCCAGTGTACGTTTCAGATGAGGATCGCGATAAGATACCAGATAGCTCTCACCATTCCTCTTAAATCCGCTCATACATCCATATGCACCGCCCTTTACGCGCAGATTCATCCACAGATAATCATAACTTAAGATAACCTTCAGAATTTCCAGTGCACCTGTATATTCCAGGCCTTTTTTCTTAAAGTTACCGGTCTGAGCCACATACTGGACCTGTCCGGAAGTCTTAAATCCCTCATTCTTCTTTGTGCAGGTCAGCTTCTCTTCCGATTTCTCCACCGGCTCTGTGCCAAGTCCTGCCTTTACAGCTCCCGCCAGTTTCTGAACTGTCTCCAGGGACTCTCTCTCACCTGTATAACTGATCATAAAGTTCTCCGGACGGAGAATTTTTTTCATCAGTTTGCAAAGCTCTTCTACAGTTTCCTCTTTTCGCTGTTCAAAATCTTTTTCCAGTTTCTCGATAAACTGATAATATCCGATTCCCGCCATCTCATCCTGAAATGCAGCCATCGGAGAAGAATATGCAGCTGCTCTGAGTACAGCAGTGGAATGTCCGGCACCTGTCAGGTTTACCTGTGCCCTGGACTTCACAGATGCAACAATCTCATAGAGACGCTTGGTATCCTCCAGTTTCGAGCTGTTCAGGATCTCCCCGATCATTTTGAAAAGGAAATCCATTTTCGTATAAAGTGCCTTACCTCTTACAGAGAACATAGCCTGAAACTCTTCTGTAGAATCAGCTCTGTCAAAAACCTCTACCCCACAGTTGATACCGCCTGTATTGGCATTGATTTCATTGAACAGTTCTCCGTATGTGTAATTCTCTGTATCCACATAACCCAGTACGGATTTCAAAAGTCCCAGATAAGGAATCTGCTCAGGCGCAATACTGTCAGTCTTAAACATCAGGTCTACGTAACCGATGCCATTTGTGCATACGTCATGGTAAAGGAACAGACTGTCATCTACCGTTAATTCTTCATTTATGATCTTTGCAGCTTCTCTTTTAATATCACTTCTCTTTAACATCGGAATGCACTCCAGTGCTTTTGGATCTTCGCCGGCTTCCTGATATGCTTCCAGTGCTTTCGTCTTCTCAACCATTGCATCCAGCTGTTCTTCAGAAAGACTGCTTCTGTATGCTTCCAGCTTCTCCTCCAGCTCTTTCTCACGCTGGGCTGCCAGACCTTTCTTCGGCACAAGAGTCATGATGCATCCATGTGGATTCTCAAGAAGATATTTACGGATCAGTTCTTCAAAATATCCTTCGTTTACTGCCTTTTTCAGTTTTTCAAAAACTGTAAGCTGCTGTACCTGTGCAAAGGGATTTCCTTTTTCATACAGCCAGTCTCCCAGAATATCCAGACTGTACATCAGTCCTTTCGGATAAGAGGAAAAATCAGCTTCACGATAGCGGAATTCAAAGTAATTGATTCCTGCCTCTACAGCTTTCCTGTCAATTCCATTCTTAACAATATCTCCCAGTACCTGTCTGATCACAGATACGAATTCTTCTTTTCTGTCCGGATTGGAACCTTTTGCAATTACTGTAAAATATGGCTGGAGAATACCATCATCATAAGATCCATAGACATCCTTGCCCGCTTTTACATCCAGAAGTGCCTGCTTTAACGGTGCTCCCGGTGCGCTTAACAGTGCGTAATCCAATACCTCAAATGCCATCGCCATCTGACTGTCCGCAGCATTTCCCACAACCATGTTATAAGAAAGATAGGTATTGTCCTCTTCTCCCTCATTCTCAGCAACCGGATACTCAAGAGTCACATCCCGGCATGCTCCGAATGCTTTCTGTTCCTGAATAACAGAATCCACATCCAGATAATCAAAATGCGACAGATAATGCTCATCCAGGAATGCCAGTTTCTCTTCCATATCCATATTTCCATACAGATAAATATAGCTGTTGGATGGATGGTAATAAGTTCTGTGGAAATTCAGGAAATTCTCATAGGTAAGATCCGGAATATTTTTCGGATCACCGCCTGATTCACATCCATAAGTGGTATCAGGGAAAAGGTGATTCATAATCTCCCGTTCCAGAACTTCATCCGGTGAGGAGAAAGCACCTTTCATCTCATTATATACAACACCGTTATATTTCAGCGGTCCTTCCTTCTGTTCCAGATGATAGTTCCAGCCTTCCTGACGGAAAATCTCTTCTCTTTTATAGATATTCGGATAAAATACCGCATCCAGATAAACATGCATCAGATTCTGAAAATCCTTATCATTGCAGCTGGCTACAGGATAGCAGGTTTTATCCGGATAAGTCATAGCATTCAGGAACGTATTCAGAGAACCCTTTACCAGTTCTACGAAAGGATCCTTTAATGGAAATTCCCTTGAACCGCAGAGTACACTGTGCTCCAGGATATGTGCCACACCTGTGCTGTCCTTAGGCGGTGTGCGGAATGCGATATTAAATACTTTATTCTCATCATCATTCTCGATCAGCATAACTCTTGCACCTGTTTTCTTATGGCGCAGAAGCCAGCCTGTGGAATGGATATCTGTCAGGTTTTCTTCTGTTACAACTTCATAAGCTGTCAAATTTGCTTTGTTCATGTATGCCTCCAGTAATTTTTTTTGGCTTTTCTTTATAATCCGCCTTCTCCCGGAAAATGAGCTTCGTAAGCTTCCCTTGCTGCCTTTGTTATCATTTCCAGTTCTTCCTGCATATTGATTTCTTCCGGAAACACAATGGCAGTGGTATAGACATCTTTCTGAAGCTTACTCTTCGCACTTTTCTCACTGATAGGAACAATTCCGCACAGGGTAGTATTATACGTCTTGTCCTTCTCACAAAGTTCCATATAAGTCTTAACCATATGGCAGCATTCTCTGTAAAGCAGTTCCCTGTGAAGTTCGCTCTTTTCCTGCATTTCCCTGAATTTCAGTCTGGCAAGGTTTTTCTCGATTTCTTTTCTGGCTCTCTTTAAACCAAACAGCTTTCCCGCTGTATCCTTGCTGTATTCCATTGCCATCCAAAGCGCCAGATACCCATCAGCACGTGTACCGGAACCTGCCTCTGAAGGTTCTCCATAACGCAGTTCCCACAGTTCCTTACGGACAGCATTTGCCTCCTCATCTTCGCCTGCAGCAATAGACTGGTCAAGAAACATCTTTCTTTTCATCGGATCATGCTCTCTGTAATAAAGAGCAATTATTGGTGTGTCTGTCATATATTTATCCTTTCCGGTTACTTTATCTGTAACTGTTTGCTACCTTTATCTTACAATCCCAAAATTTACTTTCATGGCTCTTCATAGGTAAGCTCTGTTTCTGCCAGAGACAGCGCCTCTTCAATAACCTGATCCATATCCATGTAGCGATACATGCCGAGTCTTCCGCCAAAGATCACATTCTTCTCTTCCAGTGCGCGACGTTCATATTTGTCAAACAGTTCACTGTTCTTCGGGTCATTGACCGGATAGTACGGCTCTTTGCCTTTCTCCCATGCTGCCGGATATTCTCTGGTGATCACAGTCTTTGGCTGTGTACCAAATTCAAAATGTTTATGCTCGATGATCCTTGTATACGGAACTTCATAATCTGTATAATTGACAACCGCATTGCCCTGATAATTTCCCATATCCAGCACTTCTGTCTCAAATTTCAGTGATCTGTATTCCAGTTCTCCGTAACAATAGTCATAAAATTCATCGATCATACCTGTAAAGAGTACTTTGTCTGCCTGTGCAGTCAGTTCTTCTCTGTTTGCAAAGAAATCTGTATTCAGACATACCTGTACACCCTCCAGAAGTTTCTTCACAATACGTGTATATCCACCTTTGGGGATTCCCTGATAAGGATCTTTGAAATAGTTATTATCATAAGTATAACGCAAAGGCAGTCTTTTTATGATAAATGCCGGCAGATCTTTACACTCCCTGCCCCACTGCTTCCTTGTATATCCCTCTACCAGTTTCTCATATACGTCCTGTCCAACCAGTGCAAGCGCCTGTTCCTCCAGGTTCTTCGGATGGGTAATGTGCATTCTTGCGATCTGTTCCTGTATCTTCGCTTTTGCCTCTGCAGGAGTACGTACTCCCCAGAGCTGATGGAAGGTATTCATATTAAACGGCAGATTATATAACTCATCCTTATAGACTGCGATCGGTGAATTTACAAAATGATTAAATTCTGCAAACTGATTGATATAATCCCACACCTGTTTTCTGGAAGTATGGAAAATATGTGCACCGTATCTGTGTACCTGGATCCCCTCTACTTCTTCTGTGTAAATATTACCGCCGATATGACCTCTCTTATCGATCACAAGGCATGTTTTCCCCCGTCTTGTGGCCTCATGTGCAAATACTGCACCAAAAAGGCCGGCTCCTACTATCAGATAATCATATTTCTTCATGTGCGACACCTTCTTCTTGTAATAATCAAGCGGATAAAATCATCCGCTTCGCTACGCAGCTCTACACCGAATAACTGCTCCGCAGTTTATCCGGTTAAAAAAGCAGTAACGCTTTTTTTGCGCTACTGCCATTATAACAAATTCATCCGAAAATGGATAGTCTTTCTATTCTATTATTTTCCTGTCACTTTATCAAACACATCTGTGATTTCTTTGGATGGTGCTTTCGTAGCCAGACTGAAGATAATGATCATCACAAGGCTGACAGCAAAACCTACAGCCAGAGAATAAAGTCCTGTATAAGAACCAAGAGTCTGTCCTGCTGCAAACGGTATATAATCCCAGACGATAACTGTCAGACCACCGGAAACAATACCTGCAACTGCACCTGCAAGGTTTGTTCTTCTCCAGAACAGTGACATTACCACAGTCGGACCAAATGCTGCACCAAGACCGGCCCATGCATTGGATACCAGTCCCATGATACTGCTGTTCGGATTCCACGCAATCACAAATGCCAGAACAGACACCACGATAACCGTAAGTCTTGCAACTGCAAGGATTTCCTTTGAGTCTGCATCCTTCTTAATGAACTGATGATATAAATCCTCAGATGCTGCGGACGCTGTTACCAGAAGCTGTGAATCCGCTGTGGACATAATTGCCGCAAGAATACCGCAGAGGAAGATTCCTCCGATAAACGGAAGTCCCAGATGACTGGAAAACAGTTTATTGATCATCTCGATAAATACACTCTCTGAGGAAGATGCACCATTTTCACCAAGTACAGTCGGAAGCAGATATGCACGACCTATAATACCGATAAAGCACGCTGCTGTCAGAGAAAGGATATCCCACACGATTGCGATCGCACTGGATTTTTTTAATTCTTTCTCACTCTTTACAGCCATGAAGCGGGTAAGGATATGAGGCATACCGCAGTATCCAAGTCCCCATGCAAGCTGGGAAAAGATTTCAACAAATGTATATGGGCGCTCTCCGTTCTCAAAAGGATTCAGGAAAGCTGCTGCTCCACCCGGTGCTCCGCTCTGTGTCAGAAGATCACTCAGACTTCCGCTCAGTGTCAGATATGCAACCAGCGGAACGATCAGAAGACCGATCAGCATCAGTGTTCCCTGTACAAAGTCAGTTACGCATACAGCCATAAATCCCCCCATAAATGTATAGCAGAGAATGACTGCTGCACCAATTGCCAGAGCTATATGATAATCAATTCCAAATACTGTGTTAAAAAGTTTACCGCCTGCTGCCAGTGCAGAAGCTGTATAAACCAGGAAAAAGATTACGATCACGATGGATGAAAGCAATAACAGGATTCTCTTCTTATCCTGAAATCTGTTCTCAAGAAATGCCGGGATTGTAAGGGAATTGTTTGCTGCGATCGTATATTTACGAAGTCTGTGTGAAATACACACCCAGTTTAATACAGTTCCGATGAACAGACCTACAGCAATCCAGATCTGTCCTGTTCCCAGTGAATAAATTGCTCCCGGAAGTCCCATTAAGAGCCATCCGCTCATATCTGATGCCTGTGCTGAAAGAGCAGCTACCCATGCATTCAGTCCACGTCCGCCCAGAAAATAATCTTCCGAGCTGCTTGTTTTTTTCATATAAACCACACCAATGACTATCATAAGTAACAGATAGGCAACAAATGCGGACAATATGACCATTGTTGTACCACTCAAATTTACTCCTCCTTTTTTCTTCTTTTTTTCATACACTCTGGATTTGTCAAAGTATGTTCTGTTTCCTTCACATATTTATCCAAAAACAGAATACAGTCATTTTATATACTGCAAAAAGTAACCGGGTACCACTTCTGTACCCGGCTACTTTACCACATTACCTTAGCATCACGCAAGTGTATTTCTTGTTTTTCGACATTTTTCCGCCATTTTATGGAATTATTACTGTTACCGTCCGGCAAAGACCTTCACAGTAACTGTTTTATATTTTTACACCCAAACAGGTACTCTGTCAATCAGAAATTTATCTGTTTCTGTCTGCCAGCCTGTTTACATTCTCTTTTTGCTGTATGTTTTCTGCCTGCCAGAGCGTGTCTGAAAAATGCTTTACGCAAGATGTGCGTCACAATTTGTGGGAGATTTTGTTCGGATGAGGGCGTCGTAGCGGGCTACGACAACCGAATTCGGACAAAATATACCGCAAAGTGGGGCGTGCAGATTGCGAGAATGATTTTTCAGACACGCTCCAGGGCTTTATCTTTTTTCAGATAAACATTCTTAATATAGGAAATCAGTACCTCTTCCCCATGATCATTAAGTATCCGCAGCAGTCCCTCGAGATCTCTCTTTGTCTTCGGATGGATAAACCACAGCTTTTCCTTACCTTTCAGATAATAGTCCAGTGGCTGATGCTGATCATACTTATCCCCCAGATAATTTCTGGAAGCACTGATCCTGTCCATCACCATTTCCGCAATATATTTACGGGGCATGGGCACACCATTGATGATATGCTCATCTCCCGGTGCATAATCTACCCAGTACTCAAAATGATGTTTGTTGCGCCCTTTATGATGAAGCCAGGATTTTGATATTCCTGTATCTTCTCTTTCTGCATTGTTGGGACTTCTGTCTCCCTGATAGTATTTACATCCAACCAGAAATTCCACAGGTGCATATTTGGACAGGTCATGAAGCAGTCCCTGTTTATACATACCAGCCCGGAAACAGTAATGCATAACCAACAGCTTATGTTTGGTTATTGTTTTAAAGTGCAGCCACGGATGCATCTTTCTTCTCCTCCTCTACAGCCATCAGCACCACGATCGTACGCGGTGTGACCTTCAGCTTTTTACTATAAGTTTCCTGTTCCTGCTCCAGGAAACCATTCTCTTTCACAGCACTGGTATCAATCACTTTCTTCCATTTTCTGTATCCTGCCAGATTAGGAAGCGCAAAAATACGATCTTCCCAGTGAAAGTTATATGCAACGTATATGGAAGCATCCTCGCTGCCGTCTGCCCGGTGCGCATAGGCGCCACAATACATAATTCCAAGCAGTCTGGATGTGTTCTCAGAATTCATATACCATGCGCGTTCTCCATGAAGTGAAACATCCGGCAGTCCCCTGGTCTGATAATCCACTCCGTACATTTCTCCCGGAACATGAAGAATCGGATGTTCTTTCCGGAAAGCAATGGCATTCTTTACAAACTGAAACAGGGATTCATTTTTCTTCAGTGCTTTCCAGTCAATCCATCCAACCTGATTATCCTGACAATAGGCATTATTATTTCCGTTCTGTGAATTTCCAAACTCATCCCCGCCATAGATCATAGGAACACCCTGACTGAGCAGCACCATAAGAAAAGCATTTCTGATCTGACGTTCTCTCATCTGTCTGATCTGCAGCCTTCTGCTTGGCCCTTCCACGCCACAGTTCCAGGAATAATTATAACTGCTGCCATCGTGATTATTCTCCTGATTTGCTTCATTATGTCTGTAATTATAGGTCACCATATCATTCATGGTAAAGCCATCCTGACAGGCCATATAATTAATGACTGCATAGATATTTGGATTCCTTCTGATATGGTAAGCAGCCACTGAGACCATATCCTCGTCACTTTTCAGAAAACGGCGCATATCCTGCAAAAATCCCGGATTATACTGTGCAATACATTTGTCTTCCGGTTTCTTCTTTTTCCGGATCTGGCTCTCATCAAAATCGTGAAACATCAGCCGGGTATCACTTAAAACCCCGTCATGCATCAGCAATTTGGCAGAAACTCCCTCACCCAATACATGAAATCCGTCTACACGATAGTAAAGCTTCCAGAACTGCAATGCCCTGAGTGCTGTCACAGGATTACATTCTCGTGGAAAATACATTTCCATGATACAGGCAATTCCGGCCTGATGCAGTTTTTTAATGAATGTTTTAAACTCTTTCTCCGGATCATCTGTTGCACAGTAAGATCTCTTGGGTGCAAAATAATAGCCATACATATATCCCCAGAAATTAACACGTCCCTGTGTATGCTTCTCAGATACCATTTTCTCAGATTCAGAATTCTTACAGGTACCGCTTTCCATAAATTCATATGCAGGCATCAGTTCAATTGTATTGATACCAAGCTCTTTCCAGTACGGGATCATTTCCTCCAGTGCCTGAAAAGTTCCCTTTGTACCGGTTATCGTCCGATTCGCTTTTGTATATCCGCGCACATGCAGTTTATAAAGGATCATTTCGTGATATGGAATAGCCGGATTTTTGTCGTTCTCCCAGTCAAAAACTTCTTTTTTAAGAAATCCTCCCCTGACTTTGTGCGGATTCGTACCCACCTCTGCACCAAAGCGTTCCCGTCCCAGAATCCTGTACGCATAGGGATCAGTATACACCTTTCCATTTATCAGAAAATTGTACTCGTACTCTTTCAGATTAAAATCCGGAATATACATTGCATATACATTTCCGGTTCTGTTTTCTTCTGTAAAAGGAATCTCCACATAAGGTTTTGCTGATCTCTTTTTGTAGAGAATCAGAGATGCTCTGCTGTCTTCCGGTACCTCAACTGCAAAATTACAGCCATCTGCCAACGGATTTGCACCAGGCACAAGAGCCAGCCCCTTTTCTGTTTTCATCTTTCTGCTCTCAGCCATCTCTTTCTCTCCTTCATATTTTTTCTTGTTGCTCATTACACTTTTCAGAAACACTATACAACGCTATAATGTAATCTGAAGTTCTACCGGACAATGATCGGAGCCCATAATTTCAGAATGGATTTCTGCGCCTTTAAGCTTATCCTTCAACTGTGGAGACGTGATAAAATAGTCAATTCTCCACCCTGCATTCTTCTCTCTTGCTTTAAATCTGTAAGACCACCAGGAATATCTGCCCTCTACATCCGGATAAAAATAACGGAATGTATCGATAAATCCACTCTCCAGCACCTTACCAAAGCATGCTCTCTCTTCATCTGTAAATCCGGCATTTTTCCGGTTGGTCTTAGGATTCTTCAGGTCGATCTCCTGATGTGCCACATTGAAATCCCCGCAGCAGATCACAGGCTTACTTTCCTGCAATTTCAACAAGTATGCCAGAAAATCCTCTTCCCAGTGCATACGGTATTCCAGTCTGCGCAGTTCACTCTGGGAATTTGGTGTATATACAGTCACCAGATAAAATTTTTCATATTCCAGGGTGATCACACGCCCTTCTTTGTCATGTTCCTCAATTCCAATTCCATACACCACAGACAGTGGCTCTTTCTTTGTAAAAACAGCAGTTCCGGAATATCCCCGTCTGTTGGCATAATTCCAGTACTGATAATATCCCGGAAGTTCCAGCTTCACCTGCCCCTGCTGGCATTTCGTTTCCTGCAGGCAGAAAATATCCGCATCAAGTGCTGCAAAGCTCTCTTCAAACCCTTTGCCAATGCATGCACGTATACCATTTACATTCCATGAGATTAATTTCATAATCAACTGATCCCCTTTGTTTTCTTATTAGCCCTGTTCAGCATTTGCTAACGATTCTCCCCTGAACACTTCTGGTCTATTATAGCACGTTTCATGACTGTAAAAAACCTCTTTTTCTCCGGTTTCTGCTCATTGCATTTTTTTCCGGTTTCTGCTACAATGAACTGACATCAGATAAACATAGTCCCTGATAAATAAGAAAGAATGAGGAATATAAAATGAGTGACGAATTTACAGCTGGCGGATGTAACCCGAGTGACTGCGCTTCCTGCGGTGGTGGATGCAGTTCAGCCGGCGGATGCGATCCTGTTGAAAACCACAAGACAATCACCCTTACCATGGAAGACGATACAGAGGTAGAATGTGCGATCCTCACCGTTTTCCCGGTAGATGCGAAGGAATATATCGCACTTCTCCCACTTGATGAGAACGGTCAGAATGAAAGCGGCGAGGTTTACCTCTACGCATTTGCCCGTACTGAGAGCGGTGATCCGATGCTTTCCAACATCGAAAGCGACGAAGAATATGCAAAAGCCGCAGTTGCTTTTGACACAGTGCTTCAGAATGCAAAAGATTCAATGGAAAAAATTGATTAAGATCAAAGAACAATTATAGCAATTCCGGTATTTTATGGAATTGCTATAATTATTTTACCAAAATGTTACTGTTCACTCCGTTCACAGTAACACCAAAACACCTCTCAGGATAACTTCTAACCAATAGTTAATAGACATCTCCTTGTTCCAACTGTATACTGGATATAAAGATTATATTTGTGGCCAGAATCTATTCTGTCCCGGATCACTGTATCAGAAAATCCATATACACCCAAATATTCAAAACAAGGAGGGCTTACATAATGAAAAAGAAAAAATTTCCGGTTTTTATTCTATGCTCACTTCTAACCCTTACCAATATTCAGACACCATGGGCATTTTCGGATGAAGCACCCGATGATCCGGTATTTTCGGATGAATCGGTCGATGATCCGGTATTTCCGGTTGAACTGCCCGACGATCCGGCATTTTCTGACGAAATCACTCCTGATGAAGCAACATACGCCAAAGACACTGCAGATATATCTGCTTCCGGAAATTCCATTCCGATCACTGCTGACAGTGGATTTGCAGACCCTGTTTTCCAAAAATGGATTTCCGAAAACATTGATACAGATCGCAACGGGCTTCTCTCTGACGAGGAAATCTCCATGTGCACAGAAATCAGTATTCCTTCCATGTCAGTCGATTCCCTGGAAGGCATCGAATATTTTTATAATCTGAAAACCCTGGACTGTTCTGACAATGAACTGCTGTTTCTCGATGTATCAGCCAACACAGTTCTGAAATCTCTGAACTGCTCGCACAACAATCTGCTCAGTCTGGATCTCTCCTCATGCAAAAAACTGAAAGATCTTGACATCTCCTTTAACAACTGTGGGAGCAACAGTTCCATCAGTCTTCCCAAAAGTTTTTCTGTGGAGAAATTAAACATCTCTTCTGTTGTTCTTGATGATTTTGATTTCTCCCGTTTTTCCAGACTGAAAGAACTGGATTGCAGCAACTGTAATCTGCGCGCTCTTAAACCTGCATCTATGCCATCACTGGAAAAGCTTATCTGTTCCGGCAATCTCCTGGATACCCTGAACTTAAGCCGTCTTTCCGGTTTGAAATATCTGGACTGTTCTTCCAACAGTATACAGACTCTGAAACTGCCGGACACCAGATCACTGAATACCCTTTACTGCCAGAATAATCTTCTCACTAAACTGAACCTCTCCGGTTTTTTATCACTGAAGAAACTGAACTGTTCCGACAATAAGCTGTTGGAGCCTGATCTTCGCGGCTGCTTTCCCGAGGAACTGATCTGTAATGATAACGTGATCCGCACTCCTATGGAATTTTATGATCTGTCTCAGTTCGCTTCACCTGAAGATATCACCATAATGGAAAATGGCATGATCGACACCTCTTACCGGCTGACTGCTATTAATAAATTAAACCCTGTAAAAATCCGCCGCAGATTTACCAGTGCCGGCACAGAACAATATGGCACACAGATCATTTACATTGGATATCTGCTTGAAAATGATTTCCGATCACCTGCATTGTTTCAGCAAATGCAGCAGAACTATCCACTGACAGACGATCATATGCTTTCCCGCGAATATCTGAAGGAAGTTTCTTCCCTTTCCTTTGACGAAGATTTTCCGTTATTTTCTTCAGATCTGGCCTATTTTACAGGACTGAAAAGTCTGAGATGTACGGATCTTCCTCAAATCACCGAACTGGATCTCAGCAGAAATCCGGAACTTACCGAACTGATCTGTATTGGAACAGGTATCCGTTCTCTGAACCTTACCTCCAACAAAAGCCTGGAATCTGTTCAGCTGTGTAACAACAGCCTTTCCTCATTAAATATAACCGGACTTACGTCACTTTCCAGCCTTGACTGCCGCTTTAATTCTCTGGTCAGCGTTGATACCACAGGCTGCACTGCTTTGAAGGATAACCTGTTCTTTCCGCAGCATACATGCACCGTCAATGCTGATCAGGCAGGAAAAATTTCGTTCGACCAACTGGGAAATTTCCATCAACAGCTGGATACACCGGCAGCAATCCTCGCAGGCGATGAACTTCTGTACACACCCGGAGATGACTTCTTTACTCTTTTAAGTCCTGCCGTAACCATGACGGAAGCATCTTTTTCCATTATGGATACCAATACATGGCAGATTCTCGGAACCTGCCGGATGACCATAAACATTGAATCAGGAACTCCTGTCACTCCTGAAAAACCGTCATTAAAAAAAATCAAATCCACTCATGAGGTTACCATCACCTGGAAAAAAGCAAAGAATGTCAGTGGATACCGGATTCTCCGCAGAGAAAA
>OHVW01000431.1_pt1 | contig 16231 bp, 10 predicted proteins | sample 1579601 | NCBI WGS metagenome assembly OHVW01 (sample SAMEA3882549, study PRJEB24775) | human gut metagenome | biome: human-associated habitat; feature: intestine environment; material: feces | place: Netherlands | collected 2009/2010 | reverse complement strand
AGAATTCAAGTTCCAAGAAATCAAAATCTGAGAACTTTATTTCCAAATTCGCCAGATATTATACACCGGCAGTCTGCTATGGTGCGCTTGCACTTGCAATCTTACCGCCACTGGTCAGAATGTTTGCGTTTGCGCTTGCGCCGGAATGGGGCGACTGGATCTACAGAGCACTGACATTCCTGGTTATCAGCTGCCCGTGTGCACTGGTGATCAGTATCCCGCTCAGCTTCTTTGCAGGAATCGGCGGAGCAAGTCATGAAGGTGTCCTGGTAAAAGGATCGAACTATCTGGAGACGATGGCACAGACAAAATATGTGGTATTCGATAAGACAGGAACCATGACGCAAGGCGTATTCGAGGTGAATGGAGTTCACCACAATACGATGCCGGAAGAACAGTTATTAGAGTATGCGGCACTTGCGGAGTGTTCTTCTTCTCATCCGATCAGTAAGAGTCTTCAGAAAGCATATGGCAAACAGATCAACCGTGACCGTGTGACAGAGATTGAAGAACTGAGCGGTAAAGGTGTGACTGCAAAGGTTGACGGTATTCCGGTAGCGGCAGGTAATGCCAAACTTATGAAATATCTGAATGTGGAATACAGTGAATGTGAAGAAGTCGGTACGATCGTCCATGTTGCAGTAAACGGAAAATATGCAGGACACATTCTGATCTCAGACAAATTAAAACCGCATGCAAAAGAAGCAATCAGAGATCTGAAAAAAGCGGGCATCACCAAGACAGTTATGCTGACTGGTGACATGAAGCGTGTGGCAGATAAGGTTGCAGAAGAACTGGGAATCGGAGAAGTGTACAGTGAGCTTCTTCCTGCAGATAAGGTTGCGAAGGTAGAACAGCTTCTGAGTCAGAAATCAGAGAAAGAAAAGCTTGCGTTCGTCGGAGACGGAATCAATGATGCGCCGGTACTGTCGAGAGCAGATATCGGAATTGCCATGGGTGCACTCGGATCAGATGCAGCAATCGAGGCAGCAGACGTTGTCCTGATGGACGATGATCCGAAGAAGATCGTAAAAGCAATCAAGATTTCCAGAAAATGTATGCGCATCGTATATGAGAATATTTACTTTGCCCTTGGAATCAAGGCAATCTGCCTGGTCCTGGGAGCACTCGGAATTGCGAATATGTGGATGGCAATCTTCGCTGATGTCGGAGTTATGGTCATTGCTGTATTGAATGCAATCCGCGCATTATTTGTGAAAAACTTATAGAAAAGGCTGGTGGGCAGATGGCAAAATTAGAAGAAGGAATGGAAGTATGTGAATCATGTGAGGTACATGAGAATCTTCTGAAGATCGTAAATGAAAAGATGCCGGAAGAAACGGAATTGTATGATCTTGCAGAATTGTTCAAGGTATTCGGTGATTCGACCAGAATGCGTATCCTGTTCGTGTTGTTCGAAGCAGAGGTGTGTGTCTGCGATCTGGCAGAGGCACTGAATATGACACAGTCTGCAATCTCACATCAGCTCAGGATCCTGAAACAGAACAAACTGGTTAAGAGCAGAAGAGAAGGAAAATCCGTGTTCTATTCACTGGCAGACGATCATGTGCGTACGATCGTAGACCAGGGAAGAGAGCATATTGAAGAAGATCTGTAGCATAAGAAGCTTATGTGAAAGAATACAAAGAATTAAAATTAAAAAAGAAAATATATAGTATAATGAATTGTTATGAGAAAGCGGGAAACCTGTATCAGATGATAGAAAGTCTGATACAGGTTTTTGTGTATCACCATGTGTTCGAAAGGAGCTGCCGGTGGCAGGTTCTGTAGATACCGAAATATGCATCCGAAATTGTAGATGTATTAGACTAAAGTATGAAAACCAGTCTATTTACTGGCAAATTATCAGAAATTAACAAACAATAAAACAAAATGCGTTTAATATTACACTTTCTTATATTTGTATAAAAAAACTTAATATTTTATATTGACAATTTAATAACCATCTTTTACACTATGGTTACAAGGTATTCATTTCTAATTAATTTCGATATTCGAATGGAGGTTTGAGTTATGGAACAGAAACAAGAAAAATTTAGTACCATAGGTTACATAGCCGCCGCGTTAGGTATGTGTATTGGTACTGGTAATGTATGGCGATTCCCACGAGTGTGTGCGGCAAACGGTGGTGGAGCATTTATCATAGCATGGACGATTGCAATGCTGGTATTTGCAGTACCGCTCCTTTCCACAGAGATGGCATTCGGTAAAAAGACGAGACTTGGATGTATCGGTACTTTTCGTGATGCAGGTGGAAAGAAATATACATGGATGGGATTCTTTGTAGCAGCAGTATGTTTCTTCCTGATGAGTTATTATTGTGTACTTCAGGGATATTGTTTGAAATACGCAGTTAATTCTGTTACTTCAGCATTTAAACCGAATCTGTCAACAGAGACGACATCGGCAATGTGGACAGCATTTACAGATTCACAGGCACAGGTTATTTTATTCCATGCGATCGGATTTGCACTTGCATGTTTCATCGTTTATCAGGGAATTGCAGGTGGAATTGAAAAATTCTGTAAAGTAGCGATACCGGCACTGTTTATCATCCTTGTAGGATTAGCAATTTACGCAGTTACATTAAATGGAGCAAATCAGGGACTTCAGTATCTCTTTACTGTTAAGAAAGAGTATATTTTAAGCCCGAATACATGGATTCAGGCATTCATCCAGGCAGCATGGAGCACCGGAGCCGGATGGGGATTCATTATTACATATGCGAACTACGTAGGAGAAGAGGAAGATGTTCCGACAAGCTGTCTGATCATGGGACTTGGTGATAACCTTGGAGCAATCCTCTCGGCACTGGTAGTTATCCCGGCAATCTGTGCACTTTCAGCTACACCGGAGGCAGCGAATGAAGCACTCAGTCAGGGCAACTTCGGACTTACATTTATTTACATTTATCAGTTATTTACAACAATCCCGGGTGGAAGATTCATTTCCTTTATCTTCTTTGGATTACTTGCAATTGCAGCAATCACATCACTGTTCTCTATGATCGAAGTTGGAGTAAAATGTGTTGTTGACCTTGGATTGCCGCGGAAGAAAGCAGTTGTCAGTGTCTGCTTCGCAGGATTCTTAGTAGGATGCTTCTCATGCTGGTCACTGGTTAACATTGATAATCAGGACTGGGTATGGGGAATCGGACTTCTGATAAGTGGTGCCTTTATCGCAATCCTGGCATGGAAATATGGTGTGGAAAAATTACGTACACAGGAAGTAAATGCAAAAGGTGCAGATGTACATCTTCCAAAAGCATATTATACCGGATGTATGTATCTGATTCCGGTTTTGGTAGTGATCATGGTGGTTTACTGGTTATTACAGACAAAGGAATGGTTCCCGGATACCTGGCTGAATCCGTTTATTATTCAGGATAACACAGGAACTGTATTACTTCAGTTCGGAGTAGTGATCCTTGTAGGTCTTGCACTATCCAAGTTCTTTAATACAAAGACTGCAAGGGGAGCTATGAAAGATAACAAAGCTGCAAAATAATAGAAAGAAGGTATGAACTATGACGATAGATGCAATTATTATGATGGTGATTACACTGGTTGGATATATTGGCGGATTTAGTTATTTCATGATACGTGTATTTAAAAAAGAAAGAAGTAAATCCAAAGAGTAGGTATCGAACGGAGAATGAATAAGGGATAGTATGGTAAATTAGACGACGTTCTGATTGAAATGAATACATATCGAAAAGGAGCGGAGTCGGGATTTTGTCAGGAGTGACAGGATTCCGGCTCCGCTCCTTTTTATGCATGTGTATTAGATGTTAAGTGCAGCATGGTATCCATCTTTATTAAAGCCGGGAAATATTGTTCATATCCCCGGCTGATTCATTTTTTAATACCATCTCGTCATAGGAAGATCATTATTAATTCCCTTTGTCATTAAAATCTGATGGATATCAATAATTCCGTTATGGAAGGTGGCGGCACATGCAGAGAGGTACATATCCCACATCCTTAAGAAACGTTCATCAAACATTGTATGTGCTTCTTCAATATGATCTTTGAAGTTTTTCTCCCAGCAGAGAAGCGTACGGTTATAGTGAAGACGTAAGTCCTCGATATCCTGGGTATGGAAGTTATCTTCTGCCATGCAGTTCATGACTTCACGAAGACTGGGAACAGATCCGCCCGGGAAGATGTATTTCTTGATCCATGGATCACCAGGATGCTCTTTTAATGCACTGATGAAGTGGAGCAGGAACAGACCGCCGTCTTTCATGACCTTGCTGACACAGTCTAAGTATAACTGATAATTCTCACGGCCGACATGTTCGAGCATACCGACGCTGACAACGCGGTCATACATCTTGCCGTCAGAAGGAAGATCACGGTAGTCCATTAGCCTGACTTCCAGATAGTCGGACAATCCTTCCTCTTTGATACGTTTCTGGCATTCTTTGTATTGTTCTTCACTTAAGGTGATGCCGGTACCTTTAATTTTATATTTCTTAGCAGCTTCAATCAGAAGGAATCCCCAGCCGCATCCGATATCAAGAAGAGTCATACCTTCTTTCAGATATAACTTTTCAAGAATGTAATCAACTTTATTCTTCTGCGCCTGATACAGGGTATCATCTTCATGTTTGAAATATCCGCAGGAATAACTCATTGTTTCATCGAGCCAGAGTTTGTAGAAGTCATTTCCGATATCGTAATGACTGCTGACTTCTTTTTTCTGGTTTTTCTTTGATGAAGATGGGAACATGATAGATTTCAAATGATGTTCATCAGTTGAAAATTTACCCATCTGACCAAGAAAGTTATCAAGTGCCTGATAAAGGTTTCCCTCAATATCAAGATCACCATCCATGTAAGCTTCTCCAAGTGCAAGAGAAGTACTGGTGACCAGATCCTTTAATGGGATGACCTTTTTGAAATTTACGGTAAATGTAGGTGCACCTTCGCCGATCAGATGTTCGTGTCCATTAATTTTGACCAGGAAAGGGTGTTCATCGAATTTTTTTAAGAATGTTATCATAGCCTGTTCTTCCAGCATAATATAACCTCCAGTTCTGCTGTCATTATTTCCTTCAGCAAGAATTATATTCCTTATAAATTTTGAAAGTCAAATAAAATAGACATTTTTTAAAAATTGTATTGGAACTACCAATAAATGAAAACATATATCAAGAACGCATATATTCCTTGACTTATGTGATAATAAGAGATAAAATACATATACCCCGTAAGGGTATGAATATGAAAGGAGTATGCTTATGGAAGACAAGAATACAGATAATATGGAAAACAAATCAGAAAAAGAATGCTGTTGTCACTCGTCCAAGCATCGTTCGGATAAAGAATACAAGGATCTGATGAATCGTCTGAGCCGGATTGAGGGTCAGGTACGCGGCATCAAAGGAATGCTGGAAAAGGACGCTTATTGTCCGGAGATTCTGGTACAGGTATCAGCGGTGAATGCGGCACTGAACAGCTTTAATAAAGTATTGCTGGCGAATCATATCCGTACCTGTGTGGCAGATGACATCCGGGACGGAAAAGATGAGACGGTTGATGAACTGGTAAAGGTGTTACAGAAGCTGATGCGGTAAGTAAAGTTTATAGATGTATAGTCTGCTCGGAAAGCATTTTCTGAGTTTACTATAAAGGAATAAGAAAAATAATAATGACAGGAGGGAACAAGACAACAATGGAACAATATATAGTAACCGGCATGAGCTGTGCAGCCTGTAGCAGCAGAGTCGAAAAAGCAGTTTCGAAAGTGCCGGGTGTAACATCCTGCTCGGTAAGTCTGCTTACCAACTCTATGGGAGTAGAGGGAACTGCAAGTGAACAGGAGATCATTAAGGCAGTCACAGATGCCGGATACGGAGCATCGAAAAAAGGAGAAGGAACGGCAAAGACACAGTCATCATCAGTATCTGCCGGAGAAGATATGTTAAAAGACAGAACGACACCGGCATTAAAGAAGCGTCTGATTGCATCACTTGGATTCCTGATCGTCCTGATGTATTTCTCTATGGGTCATATGATGTGGGGATGGCCGGTTCCGGGATTTATGAAAGACAATCATGTGATGATGGGACTGTTACAGATGCTTCTGACGATTGCAGTCATGGTGATCAACCAGAAGTTCTTCATCAGTGGATTCAAAGGACTGATCCACAGAGCACCGAATATGGATACGCTGGTGGCACTTGGATCCGGAGCGTCTTTTGTATACAGTACGTATGCACTGTTTGCAATGACAGATGCGCAGATGCATGGGGATATGGATGCAGTAATGTCTTATATGCATGATTTTTATTTTGAATCAGCAGCTATGATCCTTGCACTGATCACCGTCGGAAAGATGCTGGAGGCAAGATCCAAAGGAAAGACGACCGATGCATTAAAAGGACTGATGAAGCTTGCGCCAAAGACAGCGGTTGTGATCCGTGGAGAAAAAGAAGTTCAGGTATCGATCGAACAGGTACAAAAGGGAGATTGCTTTGTTGTAAAACCGGGAGAGAATATTCCGGTTGACGGAGAAGTCATAGAAGGAAACAGTGCAGTCAATGAATCTGCTCTTACAGGTGAAAGTATTCCGGTAGATAAGGCTGTCGGTGATAAGGTATCAGCCGCAACCGTAAATCAGTCCGGATATCTGAAGTGCCGTGCGACCAGAGTCGGCGAGGATACGACACTTTCGCAGATTATTCAGATGGTAAGTGATGCGGCTGCAACGAAAGCACCGATCGCAAAGATTGCGGACCGTGTATCCGGTGTATTTGTGCCAATGGTTATCACAATTGCAGTGCTCACAATTATTGTATGGCTGATCGCAGGACAGAGTATTGGTTTTGCGTTATCCAGAGGAATTGCGGTGCTGGTGATCAGCTGTCCATGTGCGCTTGGACTTGCAACACCGGTAGCAATTATGGTCGGAAATGGAATGGGTGCCAGAAATGGTATTATGTTCAAGACAGCAGTTTCACTGGAAGAGACTGGAAAGATGCAAATTGTTGCGCTGGATAAGACCGGTACGATCACAAGTGGAGAACCGAAAGTGACAGATATCATTCCGGCAGCGGGAGTGACAGAAGATACCTTATTAAAATGTGCGTATGCACTGGAGAATAAGAGTGAACATCCACTGGCAAGAGCAATCCTTGAAAATGCAAAAGAGGAAAATGCCGGCATCGAAGAAGTTACCGGATTCCAGGCTCTTCCAGGTAACGGCTTGACAGCCATATTGGATGACCATACATTATATGGAGGGAATCATACATTTATCAGCAGTAAGGTATCCGTTGATGGAGATATCCAGAAGAAGGCAGAGAAACTTGCCGAAGCAGGTAAGACACCATTATTCTTTGGAAATGAAGACCGTTTATTAGGTGTAATTGCAGTGGCGGATGTCATCAAAGAAGACAGCCCGCAGGCGATCAAAGAATTACAGAACATGGGAATCCATGTAGTCATGCTGACCGGAGATAACGAACGTACTGCAAAAGCCATCGGACAGCAGGCCGGAGTTGATGAAGTGATTGCAGGCGTACTTCCGGAAGGAAAAGAGCAGGTGATCCGTAAGCTGAAAGAAAAAGGAAAAGTTGCGATGGTCGGGGATGGTATCAATGATGCACCGGCACTTACAAGAGCCGATATGGGTATTGCGATCGGAGCCGGAACAGATGTTGCGATCGATGCGGCAGATGTTGTTCTGATGAAGAGCCGGTTAAGTGATGTGCCGGCAGCAATCCGCATGAGCCGTGCGACACTCCATAATATTCATGAGAATCTGTTCTGGGCATTCTTCTATAATATTATCGGAATCCCGCTTGCGGCTGGTGTGTGGTATCCGCTGTTCGGGTGGAAATTAAATCCGATGTTCGGTGCGGCAGCCATGAGTTTATCAAGCTTCTGCGTAGTATCGAACGCATTGAGATTGAATCTTTTTAAGATGTATGATGCATCAAAAGATAAAAAATTAAAAGCCAAAAAAGAAAAAAAGAGATCCAAGAAGGAGGACAAGACAATGAAAAAAATAATGCATATTGAGGGAATGATGTGTGGACACTGTGAGGCAGCTGTAAAGAAAGCACTGGAAGCACTTCCACAGGTAGATGAAGCGGTTGTAAGCCATGAGGCAGGAACAGCAGAGTTGACATTAAATGCAGAGATCGCAGATGATGTGCTGAAGAAGACAGTAGAAGACAAGGATTATACGGTGACATCTGTGGAATAATCTATGATTTCTTATATACAGAGTATACTTTTTATTTGAAGCATCCAAAGAACACTGCTATACTTAATTATAACTATCATAACGAGGAAGGAACGAAAGTTAATGAGAAAGAGTGGAATGTTAATGCCGGTCTCTGCACTTCCGGGGGCATATGGAATCGGATGTTTTTCGAAAGAAGCGTATGAATTTGTAGATATATTAAAAGAAGCAGGACAGAAATTGTGGCAGATCCTGCCGCTTGGACAGACAGGATACGGTGATTCACCGTATCAGTCTTTTTCAACATTTGCGGGAAACCCGTATTTTATCGATCTGGAGACGCTGATTGAGGATGAACTTCTGACAAAAGAAGAGTGTGACCAGGCAGATTTCGGAGAGAATGAAGAAGAAATCGATTATGAAAAAATATATAATGCAAGATTTAAAGTATTAAAGCTTGCATATAAAAGAGCCAAAAAGAACGGATTGATGGAAAGTAAGGCGTACCGTACTTATCTGGAAGAAGAAAAAGCATGGCTTGCGGATTATGCATTGTATATGGCAGTGAAAGATTCATTTGACGGAAAAAGCTGGGATCAGTGGGAGGAAGACATCAGGCTGCGTAAGCCGGAAGCAATTGCGGCATATCAGGAACAATTAAGTGCAGAGATTGATTTTTATGAATTTCTGCAGTATCTGTTCGCCGGACAGTGGGCCGGACTGAAAACATATGCCAATGAACAAGGCATTGAGATTATCGGGGATATCCCGATCTATGTAGCATTTGACAGTGCAGATACCTGGGCGAATCCGAAGCTGTTCCAGTTAGATGAAGAGAATCTGCCGGTTGCGGTAGCGGGATGTCCGCCGGATGCATTTTCGGCAACCGGGCAGCTGTGGGGGAATCCATTGTATGCATGGGATTACCATAAGAAGACAGGCTATGACTGGTGGATGAAGCGGGTGGCCTGCTGCTTTAAATTATATGACATCATCCGTATCGATCATTTCCGTGGGTTTGATGAATATTATGCAATTCCGTATGGAGATGAGACGGCAGAGAATGGTGAATGGATGCCGGGACCGGGCATGGATCTGTTCCTTAAGATGAAGGAAACATTAGGTGACCTTCCGATCATTGCGGAAGATCTGGGATTCCTGACGGATACGGTGAGACAATTGTTAAAAGACAGTGGTTATCCGGGAATGAAAGTACTGGAATTCGCATTTGTGGCAGGAGAGGACAGTGATTATCTTCCACATAATTATGATAAAAACTGTGTAGTCTATACAGGAACCCATGATAACGATACCCTTCAGGGATGGTATCAGACACTTTCCGAAGAAGATAAAGAGATGACAAAGGAATATCTGAATAATCCATACACTCCGGATGAAGAAGTGCATTGGGATTTCATAAGTCTGGCGATGAGAAGTGTGGCAGATACGTGTATCATTCCGGTGCAGGATTATCTGGGACTTGGCAATAAGGCAAGAATTAATATGCCGTCTACACTCGGCGGTAACTGGATGTGGAGAATGAAAAAAGGCGCATTTACAGATGAACTGATCAAGAAGATCAGAAAAACGACAGAAGTCTGCGCAAGATAAACATAACAGGAAACAAAAAGAAAACACAATATTCAAACGAAGGATTCACTGAGAAGGGAATGGAAACGTTTTGGATATTGTGTTTTTCTTTTTGTTTTGTATATGCCAAAACCTCTGATTTTTCATAAAAGTATAATTTTTGACATAAAATGTATGATTTTTTGCATAACAGATATGATTTTTGGTAAAGAAAAAGTATAAAAAATTATAGAATGAGACTGTAATATGTTAAGATGGTATTAATAAAAGGTATGAGGTGTACTATGGGGTTGTTAAAACTGGTGATCGTAGATGATGAGCCGATCCTGCTGGAGGGTCTGGTAAAGACGTATGACTGGAACGGTATGGGATATGAGGTGGTTGGTTTTGCGCAGAGCGGAGAGCAGGCGTTAAAGATAATACGCGAAAAAAAACCACACGTAGTGCTGACAGACATCAGGATGAAACAGATTTCCGGACTTATGGTAATGGAAGAAATCAAGAAAGAGAACCCGGAATGTCAGTTCGTGGTATTAAGTGCATACAGGGATTTTGAATATGCGCAGAAGGCATGTGACCTGGGAGCATTCGCATATCTTCTGAAGCCGATTGAAGATGAAAAATTACAAGCGACGATGACAGATGTCGGTAAAATCTGTGAAGATCAGATCCGAAATGAGGAGAAGTATGACCGCTGGGAGAGACTTCTGAAAAAGGACGGAGATGGATTTTTGCAGGTTGTCGTGCAAAAATATGTCCAGAACCGGCTGCCGGAAGAAAAAGTAGATGAAGTCTTCCATACGCTGCAGGATGTCATGAAGGAAGGAGACCGGTTTATTACAGTATATGCAGATCTTGATCTGGCCTATAAGATTACCAATGAACTGGAATATGAAGCCTCGAGATTTTCCATGGTCAGAATGATTGAAGAAAAGATCGCAGAGAGATTCACATACTGGAAATTCGAAAGTGAAGAAGGACATCGTACATTTATTATAAAGACGCAGGAGAACACAGCGGTACATGAGCTGAAAGAACTACTGGAAGAGGTAAAAAAAGAAGAGAACAGCTTGGTTATTGCAGCAATATCCAAACCATATAAAGGGATCCGCGGAATCAGAAGAAGTTTCGAAGAAGCGCAGAGATTGTTCGCTGTTACAAATGCATCCGGAGCGGGAGTATTTACAATCCCGGAGACTGTTGAAGAAAAAGAGGAAAGCCCATATCCGGCGGAGGCAGAGATGATGGTGGTCAACAGCGTGCGGAAGAACGACGCCGTACAGTTAAAGCAGGCATTTGTACATTTTATTTACCAACTGCCACACAGAGAAGAACTGCAATGCCAGTATATGCACAAGATCATGGTAAAGACAGAATTCATGTTAAAAGACAGTTACGGGATGGACGAATCACTGAATCAGCAATTTGAAAATTATTATTCGAATATGAGAAACTTAAAGGCGGCAAAAGCGGTGGATGTCTGTTACAAGATTCTGGGAACTGCTATTGAAAAAAGACTGAAAAATGTAGAGAAGAAAGAGAATAAGGGATCAAAAGAATACATTGCAACGGCTGTGGCATATATAGATGAACATCTGGATAATGAAGATCTTTCGATTGTATCAGTGGCGACACATGTATATCTGAATCCGGTATATTTTGGACGGGTATTCAAGAATACCTTTCATATGACATTCAAACAATATCTGCTGCAGCGTAGAATGGAGCTGGCAAAGAGACTGCTGGAAGACGGAAGAACCAGCATCGGTAATATCTGCGAGCAGGTCGGAATAAGTAATCCATCCTATTTTTCACATTTGTTTAAAGAATATACAGGACAGCTTCCGAGAGATTACAAAAGGGAATATGAAGTATGAAAAAAAGTAAAATGTCAGGAATCCAGAAAAAGTATCTGAAGTATATGTGTACGCTTCTGATACTGGCACTGGTTCTTTCCAGCATCTGTGTATGGACTTATGTCAGACGGAATATGACAGATGTGATTGTGGATAAGTATGAATTCATGAATGAGAAGATGGGGATAGCTCTGGATAATCTGTACCGGAAGACGGATGCCGTGACAGCGGAAATCATCCTGGAAAATGATGTGCAGAAGAGTCTGAAGAATAAAGAACTGCAGGAAGTAGAGAAGAATGCACTGAGCAAATATTTTGCATATATAGATCTGAATTATGTCGCTGATTACTGCTACATTGATAATAAAAGAAATGTTTACGAAAAATCCTATTCCCAGATTGGTTATTCGGATTTTCAAAGCAGCGGTCTGCGTGAGAAAATGGGGGATGAGTATGCGAAGACGCAGTGGATCTGGACTCGGGATTACCTGTTTGGTACGGGGGATGAAGCATTATTTATCGGAAGATATGTGAATAGTATGGATTACGCACATGAACCTGGAATCGTGTATCTGAAGATGAATCAACAGTTTCTGGAAAGTGTTATGGATAAAGACAGGAAGATTGCAAAAGATGTTGCAGTGGGAATCATAAGTCCGGAAGGAAAGACTTGCATCCGGCAGGAACCGGAAGATCTCAGTATCGAAAAAAGGACAATGAAGAAAATTACGGAACTGACCAGAACGAAAAAATCCGGTGTGATCGTGCGGGGAAAAAAGATAGAAGGCGGGATTTTACAGGCATACCGGCAGGAAGAGACAGGGATGGTGATTTTTACACTGGTGCCGGATATGGTATTAAATCAGGGAATGACGCAGATATTGATCGTATTACTCACTATCTATGCGGTGATCGCAGTGCTGGCGTTTGTATTAAGTCTTTATGCATCACAGACATTTACCCGGCCAATCAGACAGATCAGTGATGCCATGACAAGTTTTGATGGAAATGATTTTACACATACCATTCAGATCCATACGGACACAGAACTGGATAAGATCGGGCATGCCTATAACGAGATGTTAAAGAATATCGAAGAGTTCCAAAACGAGGTCAAGAATCAGCAGAAAGAACTAAGAATCAGTGAGATGAATACGCTGATCAGCCAGATTAATCCGCATTTTCTCTATAATACGCTGGATACCATCTATATGCTGGCGCGGATCAACGGGGAAGAGAAGACGATGAAGATGATACAGGCACTGTCAAAGTATCTGCGTCTGTCACTGAGCAAAGGACGTGAGATTGTGACAGTAGAAGACGAGCTGGAAAATGTAAAAAGTTATATGGAGATCCAGCAGATTCGCAATGAGAATCTGTTCCGTTATGAGATCGAATGTGGAGAAGAACTGAAAACAAGGTGGATATTAAAGCTGATCTTACAGCCAATTGTGGAAAATGCAGTCAAATATGGATTTTGTGATATCTTCGAAGGCGGTCTGATAAGGATCAGTGTCACTGAACAGGCAGGACAGCTTACATTCAGTGTCTATAATAACGGAACTCCGATGGAAGAGCAGATGGCGGAGAAGTTAAACGGACTGTCGGAGATCCCGGTGTCAAAAATGAAAGACAGTTTTGAAGACAAAAAACATGGTTACGGTGTGATAAATATTATTACGCGACTGCGGTTAAAGTATGGGGAGGATGTGAGATTTTTCTATGAATCGGATACAAATGGAACCGTCTGTGTTATCCAGATCCCGGATGACGGGAAAGAAAACAGTGAACAGTAGACGGATTATGGCAGCAGTGATGGTGATCGTCATGCTGGCAGCACTGACCGGCTGTGTGGGAAAAGAGGATACACAGACCAGAAAAAAGAATAAAGTAGTAGAGATCCCAATGATCCTTACCGTAGATTCCAGTACCGGTAATAAGAATGAAGAGGAAGTGGTGGAGCGGTTCAACAGGGCATATAAAGGAAAGTATCATATAGATGTGGACTGGGTGATGGAGACGGAGGAAGAATACCGGAAGAATCTGAAACGTATGAATGTGACAGATGAATTACCGGCTATTATCACTGATCTGCGTATGCTTCCGTCTTTCTATCAGATGATGATCAAGAAAGGCAGGATTGAGGACCTGACACCTTACATTAACGAAGATCAGGAATGGAAAGATATGATTGAACCGTCAGTAATGGAATCGGTCCGGGAAGAAGATGGAAAGATTTATCTGGGTCCGGTCAGCACGGCGGCATTCGCCTGTTCAGGGGTTTTCTGGAACCGGGAGTTATTTGAACAGGCAGGAATCAGCAGATTTCCTGAGACATGGGAGGAGTTCTGGGAATGTTGTGAGAAACTGAAAGCAGCAGGGATCACGCCGCTTGCCCTGCATACGGAAGGGACGGCATGGGCCGCAATGCTGCTTGCAACAGCAGAAGTAGCAGGAAGTGAAGAAGGTGCGGCATTCATGAAGCAATTATATCCGGATACCTATCAGAATGAACCGGGGCTGGAGATAGCCGGTACATTAAAAAAATTATTCCAATATACGACCCAGGATGCATTACATAATGATTTTGACGTAGCTCATGATAATTTCGTGGCAGGAAATGCAGCGATGATACCTAATGGTTACTGGATGATTGATCAGATTCCGGAGGAAATGCAGAAAAAAGTATGTTTTTCTACATTTCCGGAAAATAAACTGATAGGCTCACCGGAGACATTCGGCTGGGCAGTTGTATCAACTTATAGTGAAAAGGTGAAAAAAGGAGCAGTTGAGTTCCTCAAATTCAGAACGAAATTGAATAAAGAACAGAAAGAAGAATTGCTGAACAGCAGTACAAGACAGGAAGGAACGCTGTTGGATGATTATCTGAAGGCTTATACGGGAAATCCACAGATTGTACCGAATTATCAGGTGAAGTGGAATTCACTGCTACAGGAGGATGTACTGGGAGAATGTCTGGCGGAACTGGCACAGGGAAAGATAACGGAGCAGGAATTTACGCAGGCAGAAGACGAAAGCATCCGGCAGTTTGAAGAAGAACAATAGATATGTTTTTTTGTATATCAGGTTGTTTTATTGATACAGGGTTTGAGCGCATTTCTGTTAATATAATGACAACAAGAGAAACGAAGGTTTCAAAAAAGAAAGGCGAGGGAAATGAATTATGAAAATGCGTAAAGTTGTATCAGCAATGCTGGTAGCAGCCATGGCAACAGGAATGGTTGCAGGATGTGGAAGCTCTTCTGACAGCAAGTCAGACAAGAAAGACGCAAAAGGAAAAGTATACTACTTAAACTTCAAACCAGAACAGGATGAGCAGTGGCAGGATCTGGCAAAAGAGTATACAAAAGAAACAGGAGTGGATGTAACAGTACTTACAGCAGCATCCGGAGAATACGAAAAGACATTAAAATCTGAGATGGCTAAGAGCAATGCTCCGACACTGTTCCAGGTAAACGGACCGGTTGGACTTGCAAGCTGGAAAGATTACTGCTACGATCTGAAAGATTCTGATGTTGCAAAACAGCTGACAAGTGATGATTTCGCACTGATGGACGGCGACAAGATGTCAGGAATCGCATACGTAATAGAAAGCTACGGAATCATTTACAACAAAGAACTGTTAAAGAAAGCAGGATACTCAGCTGATGATATCACTAACTTTGACAGCTTCAAGAAAGTTGTAGAAGATATCACAGCAAATAAGGACAAACTTGGATTCTCAGCATTTACATCCGCTGGTATGGACGGATCATCTGACTGGAGATTCAAAACTCATCTGGCAAACCTTCCAATCTACTATGAATACAAAGATGAAGGAATCGATAACACAGATGCTATCAAAGGAACATACCTTGATAACTACCGTCAGATCTGGGATCTCTACATCAACAACGCTACCTGCAAACCAACAGAACTTTCTACAAAGACAGCTGACGATGCAACAGCAGATTTCGTAACAGGTGATGCAGTATTCTACCAGAATGGTACATGGGAATATAATAACATCAAAGACGTCGGAGATGACAATCTTGGAATCCTTCCAATCTACATCGGTGTAGAAGGCGAAGAAGATCAGGGAATCTGTACAGGTACAGAGAACTACTGGTGTGTAAACTCCAAAGCATCTGAAGACGACATTCAGGCAACACTTGATTTCATGAACTGGTGTGTAACATCTGATGATGGTGTAAAGGCAATGTGCAAAGACATGGGATTCACAATTCCATTTAAGAAGAACCTGAAATCAGACAACGTACTTGTTAACGAAGCAAACAAATATACAGAAGACGGAAAGACTCCTGTATCTTGGAACTTCTCAACAATGCCATCAGAAGAGTGGAAGAACGGAGTGGGTTCTGCACTGACAAGTTACGCAGCAGATCCGACAGATGCAAACTGGGCAAAAGTTACAACAGCATTCGTTGACGGATGGGCAAAAGAAGCTGCAGCAGCAAAATAAAAATAAAAATGTAACGTTTTTTGAAAATTTTTTTTCATTGAATTTTCACAATTTCTTTTGCTGGAAAAATGAGGCGAAAATGCAG
>OHVW01000430.1_pt1 | contig 16284 bp, 14 predicted proteins | sample 1579601 | NCBI WGS metagenome assembly OHVW01 (sample SAMEA3882549, study PRJEB24775) | human gut metagenome | biome: human-associated habitat; feature: intestine environment; material: feces | place: Netherlands | collected 2009/2010 | reverse complement strand
ACAGCAACGTTTCCATCATCAAGGACGGCGTATTTAAGACCCACCCGGCAGACCACTATATTTTACCGGGAATCACAAGAATGCACATCATCCAGATCTGCAAGGATAACGGGATCATCGTCGACGAGACACCTTTTACCATGGCAGAGCTGATGGATGCCGACGAGATCATCGTCTCCAGCTCCACAAAATTCTGCTCCCCGGTCTGCGAGATGAACGGCACCCCAATCGGAGGAAAGGCACCGGAGTTAGTGGATTTGATCCAGAAAAAGTATACAGAAAAATTTGAAAATGAGACCATGTAAATGATCAGAAGGGCTGTCGCATTAGCTAATGCGACAGCCCCCCATTTTTATCCGTAACTGTTCAGTACCCAATGTCATTTAGTTAAGTTACAGGGTTAGCCCCTAATTGTGGGTCTAACCCAAATTTTTTCAAAAAAGCTACCCAAAGGGTTGACATAGGGAGCAAAATGTGCGGCCGCTCTCGCTACTGATAAATTTGTTGAGGTAGCGAGAGCGGCCCTTGAATTAGTGGTATATCACTTTCTCAAGGAGGCACATGATCATGATTCATCAACAAATCAAAGAACTGTTTTTTTCTTCTGTGGAACACATTGTTTCTGATATTTCACAGTATGCTGTCCATCCCGATTCCGATTTCAAGAGAAGCAAAAAAATCCCTGCCCAGAAACTTATTTCCTTTCTCGTTTCACAAGGCTCATCTTCCACCAGGGTTGAAATGCTTGATTTCTGGGGACTGGATTCTTCCATACCAACCGCTTCTGCTCTCAGCCAGCAGCGCGCAAAGCTTAAACCTGATGCGCTGGAAGCTGTATTCCGGCACTTTAATTCCACTTCCATGGAATTGCCGCCCGCTTCCTTTATGGATTCGCATTACCGTTTCCTGGCTGCCGATGGCTCTACCTGCACTTTTTTCAGCACTCCGGCTTTCTCATCACCAGACTACTACTGTTGCCCGGCACGATGTTTTGGATGGAATAAAAAATGTCTATATCGGTGACCGCGGCTATTGCTCTTATAACAACATGGCACATGTTGTGGAACAGGGACAGTATTTCCTGTTCCGTACCAAGGATATCCATTCCAAAGGACTGGTCGGCAATTTTAATTTTCCAGATGCGGAATCCTTCGATATTGATGTCAGCGTCATACTGGTCCGGAGCCATTCGAAAAAAGTTTTGGCAGACATCCACACAGAAGGTTACATACGCTTTGTGGATCAGGCAGCTGCTTTCGATTACGTTGAATATGGAAGTTATGATACATATGAGCTGTCCTTCCGTATTCTACGCTTCCCTATCAGCACTTCTACATACGAGTGCATCGTGACCAATCTGCCACGTGATGAATTCCCTGTGGAACGTATCAAAACCTTGTACAATGCCAGATGGTCTATTGAATCCTCATTTAGGAAACTGAAATATACCATTGGGCTGAGTAATTTCCATGCATATAAACCTGAATACGTGAAGCAGGAAATATGGGCAAGGCTACTTGCGTATAACATAACTGAAACAATGATAAACCACACAGTACTGGAGAAACATGGGGCAAAACATGAATACAAAGTCAATTTCACTATGGCTGCCCATATCTGCAGAGTCTTTCTCCGTCTGACCACGGAGAAAGACCAATATGATGTGATGTCCCTGCTGAAAAAGGAATTGATCCCTATCAGGAATGAACGCCAATACCCAAGACTCCAAACGGCTCATTTCCGAAGACCGCGATATTTTATATATCGGGCAGCATAGACACCTTTATCATTATAAACCGTTTTGAGGCAGATTTGCAATCTGTCTTTTTGTCGTGCTTTCCTTCATGAGTAAATCGTAAACATATCTGTAAAACTGTTCCACTAAGGCCCATCTGTAATTTGTTCTGTAAGAATTCGCTCCCTATTAAACGTTAACTAAATGACATTGTACTGTGAACAGTAACAAAAAGAATGTGCATCTCCGACACGTAGTGCCTTTTGTTTCATAGGAAGTTCCTATGAAATAAAAAAGGAAAAACAGACTGCAAATAAATCTTCACAGTCTGCCCGAAATCTCTATTTTTTATTCTTTACAATTCATCAATCTGCCAGTCGATTGGCTCTACACCATGCGCCTCAAGGAATTTATTTGTCTGGCTGAACGGTTTGCTTCCGAAAAATCCACGATACGCAGAAAGCGGACTCGGATGCGGTGCTTCCAGGATCAAATGGTTCGGATTGGTCAGCATTCTCTTTTTCATCTGTGCCGGTCTTCCCCACAACATATATACGATTGGCCGGTCCTGTGCATTGACTGCCTGTATGATTGCATCCGTAAACTGCTCCCAGCCTCTTCCCTGATGAGAATTTGCCTGATGCGCCCGCACTGTCAATACCGTATTGAGCATCAATACTCCCTGTTCTGCCCATTTGACCAGATAACCGTTATCCGGGATATAACATCCTAAATCCTCCTGCAATTCTTTATAGATGTTCTCTAAAGAAGGCGGAATGTCCACGTCCGGTTTTACCGAAAAGCACAATCCATGTGCCTGCCCCACGTTATGATATGGGTCCTGCCCTAAAATCAGCACCTTGACATCTTTTAACGGTGTCAGATGAAGTGCATTGAAAATATCATCCGCCGGAGGATATACCACTGCGGTACTGTATTCTTTTTGTACAAATTGGTACAACTCTTTATAATATGGCTTTTTAAACTCCTCCTGCAAAGCAGGCAGCCAGTCATTCGTGATCATTGCCATAGCATTATCTCCTCACCGGTATACCTTTATCTGCTAAATAATTTTTTAAATCCATAATCTCTAATTCTTTATAATGGAAAAGAGAAGCGGCAAGTGCTGCATCTGCTTTTCCGTCTGTCAGTGCCTCATAAAAATGTTCTTTGGTTCCCGCACCACCCGATGCAATGACCGGAATCGAAACATTTTCTGCAATCTGACGTGTCAATTCGATGTCATAGCCTGCTTTTGTTCCGTCACAGTCCATACTGGTTAAAAGAATCTCACCGGCTCCTAACCGATCTGCCTGCATTGCCCATTCCACGGCATCCATGCCGACATCGATCCTTCCGCCGTTTTTATAGATATTCCAGCCGGAACCGTCGGCTCTTTTTCCGGCATCAATTGCTACTACCACGCACTGGCTGCCGAATTTATCTGCCGCATCACTGATCAGCCGCGGATTGTTGATCGCAGAAGAATTGATGGAAATTTTATCCGCACCTTCCCGCAAAAGCACCTTAAAATCTTCCACGGTACGAATACCGCCGCCTACCGTAAATGGTATAAATACTTTTTCTGCAACCTTGCGGACCATGTCCACAACGGTCTCTCTCGCATCTGAAGTTGCCGTAATATCTAAAAATACCACTTCATCTGCTCCGGCTTTATCATAAGCCGCCGCAACCTCAACCGGATCTCCGGCATCTCTTAAATTAACAAAATTGATTCCCTTTACAACTCTTCCGTTATTTACATCCAAGCAGGGAATGATCCTCTTCGTAAACATCAGTCCTGACCTCCCTGCAGATTTGCAAAATTTTTAAGCATCTTAAGTCCTACCGTACTGCTCTTTTCGGGATGGAACTGACATGCAAAAATATTGTCTTTTTCTACGGAAGCATCAATCATGGTACTGTACTCCGTTGTTGCTTTTACAATATCAGGCTCTGCTGCTTTTAAATAATAGGAATGTACAAAATAGACATATGGCTGCTGTTCGATCCCTTCAAAAAGCCTGCCCTGATTCTGTAAATTCAGGGAATTCCAACCGATATGCGGAATCTTCAAACCTTCCTTATCCGGTATCCGAAGGATTTTTCCATCTAAAAGGTGAAGTCCTTCTACACCCGGACTTTCCTCACTCTCTTCAAATAAAAGCTGGAGTCCGAGGCAGATACCGAGTAACGGTATCTTTTTTTCTGCCACTTCGCGGATCACCTGATCCAAGTCATATTTTTTCAGATTATGCATGGCATCCGAAAAGGCTCCGACTCCCGGAAGGATGACCTTATCTGCCGACAGGATCGTCTGAAAATCTCTTGTGATCACACTCTCCTGTCCCACTGCTGCCAATGCCTTTTCCACACTCTTTAAATTACCTGCATCGTAGTCTATGATTGCTATCATTTCTCTTCCTGTCCTAAATTCATTTTCTGGATGATCTTTTGAATCTCTTTGCTGTATTCTTCACGGTCTTTGATCTTATAGAGCTTTCGTGCATCGTCCGTGCTCATTCCAAACTGCTGGTCAAGAGCCTCTTCTAACTGATCTTTCAGGTGGTTCATCTCACCCTCTCTACCGTATTTCTTAGCATTATCAAGTCCCTTGTCATAGCGTCCGATACCTCTGACTAACGCATCCAGTGCGAGATCATACTTATCTGCTCCCATCAGGGTAAGGTATGCCTGATACTGTTCCTGCACGGCTGCCATCGTGGACACCTCTTTATAGAGTTTCTGATCATTTCCCTTTAAATTCAGTCCGCTCAGCTGTTCATATGCTTCCACATATTCGCCATTGTCCATCGCCTGTTTTGCGGTGTCTATGTAAGAATTCTTTCCACTCAGTTTCATCATCAAAAGGACTAATGCAAGAATTGAAAATGCCATTAAAAAGATTAAAATGACCGGCTTTTTCGGAAGTGGAGGCGTATTGTCCGGCTCTTCCGGTTTTGGCTCCTTCACCTTCTTTTCCCGCTTCTTTCTTGGTTTCTTTTCCTTTGGCTCTTTTTCTTTCTTCTCTTTCTTGGCTTTCTTCTTGTCCTTTTTCGCCTGTTTCTTATCCTCTTTTGCAGCTCCTGCCTGCTCTGCGGCCTCTAATTCTTTCAGAATCTGAAGATTTTCATCGGAGATATTCTCTAAATCCTGACTTTCCGGAACCTCTACATGCTCTACATCTGTGGATTCTTCTTCTCCGAACAACGTTGCTGCTAACTTTGCAAAGAAACCTTTCTTTTTCTTAGGCTTTTTCTTTTCGTCATCCGCTTTTTCTTTCGTACCTGTGGCTGCACTGCCCGAAGAGGCTGCTTTTACACCTTCATCATATGCCGCTCCGGTTTCCTGTAATGTAATATCATTAGAGTCTGCATTTAAGAGGTCTCCGATCTCGGAAAGGTCTGCATCACCCTCTACCCCATTTAAAAGCTCTAACAGATCAGCATTTGCACTGTCAAGTTCTCCGATCGGCTCCTCTTCGGCATACTCCGGCTCTGAACTCTGTGCTTCCTGTGCTGCTCCCTCATCAGAAACGCCTGACATCTCTCCCTGTTTAGAAGTTCCCTGTGGTGTGCCCTGATCGGTATCATTTGCAGATGCATCGGATACAATCTCTTCTAAGTTTTCAAAAAACTCTGCATTATCCGCCGATGCTGCTGCCTGTGTGTCACCCGATACAGTCTGTTCACTTGTAGCACTGCTGCCCGCGGTGCTGTTTTCGACTGCATTGCTGACCATGTCTGCAATATTTCCTGCATTTTCATCTACATAACTCTGTGTATTGACGGACTCATTAGCTTCATTCTCTTCTTCCTCTGCTAACTCTAATTCAAACTGACGCAGAAAATCATCCACATCTTCCTGTTCTAACTCGCCTTCAAATTCCTGTAAAAAACGCTGTTCCTCTTCCCTCTTTTTGCGCTGTTCCCGTTTGTATTCCTGTTCACGCTCAAATTTCCGGAATGCTTCACTGGCATTATCATACGGGTCGCTGCCTGAATATGACTTCGACTTTTTTCCTGACATATTGGTATTATTAATGCTATTGAGCAGGCTGTCTAAATAATCTTCTGTATTCGCCATTGGAACTTCACCTCACTGTACTTATTAAGGGATGTGACAATCATCACATCCCTTTTTCATTCTAACTTTATTGAATTACTATCTGGACTGATCGATCAAACGGTCGATAGCTTCCACTAAATGACCTATCTCTGGTTTTGTTAACTGTGCATCGGCTCCTAATGCCTCGCCTTTTCTACGCATTTCCTCATTTACCAAGGATGAGAAGATAACAACCGGAATCTTCTTCAACTCATCATCCTCTTTGATCAGCTTGGTCAGACGGTGTCCATCCATCAATGGCATCTCAATATCCGTAATGACACAGTGTACATCTTCTAATGCTGTTCCGTTTCTCTGGAATTCTGTCAGCTTATCCCATGCTTCCTGTCCGTTCATGGTAACGATCAGATTGGTATATCCTGATTTTTTCAGACAGTCTGTGATCAGTTTACTCAGTAATGGGGAATCTTCTGCGATCAGGATCGGAGAATCACATCTCTCTCTTTCTCCTAAGTTATCAATATCGGATACCTTAAGTCCTGTCTCCGGACTGATGTCTGTCACAATCTTCTCGAAGTCTAAGATAATGACTAACTTATCCTCTAATTTGATCACACCGGTTGATACTCCGTCGTTCTCTGCATTTACGGTAGAATCCGGTTTGATGATATCTGCCCATGATACTCTGTGAATACCGATTACTTCATCTACATGAAATGCAATATTTAACTTATTAAAGTTTGTAATGATCAATAATCCTTCATCGGTTACCGTACTGTCTGATAATCCTAAGCAATGCTTTAAATTAATAACCGTAATCATAACATCACGCGGCATAAAGATTCCTTCAACACTAGGATTTGCATTTGGAATCGGTGTGACCGGCTGATATGACAAAATCTCACGGATTTTGGCAACGTTAATTCCATAATGATTCTTGCCCAGTGTAAATTCCAACACTTCCAACTCATTTGTTCCGTTCTCTAATAGAATATTTGTATCCATATCCGTTCTCCTCTCGAGTTGCTCACTATACTTATTCACATTATATCAGACATTCAGATAATTTGCACGATTTTTTCCGAAAAAGCTCATTCTTTTTTGTAATTTCTGTAATCATTGCAATTCGGAAACAGTTGATGTGCTTCCATCCGATACTTTTAACTGTAAAGAAGTAATATTTTCTACATTCTGTTTCTCTGTTTCAAACAGGAGTACACATTCCTGTGCGCTGCCTCCTGCGATCGTTCCCTGATAGGTTCCCAAATCATTCAAAAGAATGCTGGTCTGCGCAGCAACCGTCTTGTCACCGTTGATCACCACTCTGTATTTCAGATTCTTTTTGAGCATATCACATTCGATATCTCCTCCTGTTGCTTTCAGGTTAACATGTACTACCAGAAATGTCTTGCCTGCTGTTGCATTCATGGCAAAATAATCTGACTCTACATAGGAATCTGTTACATCATAATTTTCAAATGACGCATCCAGCCCATCTTCTAACTTTAATGCCTGTCGCAAAGATACTGTCTCTGCTTTTGGCTTTTCTGTCTCTGCTGTTGTATTCTTTGCAGAATCTCCCGAAGTCTCCTGCTTGTCCTTTGTATCGGTCTGCGTTGTCTTAGAATCCGCCGTGTCTTCTGAAAAATCCTCCTGCTGGATCTTGATAAGTCCTTCATCCTGTCTGTCATTATATCTGGTCACAACATGTGCTGCATAGGCTGCAACCTTCTCCTGTTCTTCGCTTGACAGATCATATGGCTTTGTTCCACATCCCGCAGTCGATAGCATGACTCCGCAGAGCAGTATACTAACCAGTCCTTTTTTCCGTCCCATGATCCTCTCCTTAAAATCGTATCTCTCTTCTTATGATGTTAACAGATTTTTCGCAATTTATCAACTGTTATTCGCACAATCCCTGTCCAATTCAAACCAGAATTCCACACCGTTTTCCCGGTTCTTTGCTCCACATTCCCGATGATGGGACTCCATGATCGCTTTGACGATGGAAAGCCCGATACCACTGCCCCCGTACTCTCTGGTTCTTGCCTTATCCACTTTGTAAAACTTGTCCCAGATATTCGGCAGATCTTCCTCCGGGATCGGGTTTCCTGTATTGAATACGCAGACCCGGACACTGTCCTCTTTTTTCTCATAGGTGACTTCTATGTGCTTCTCAAAATCCGCATGGTTGATCGCATTGCTCAAATAATTTGTCATGACTTCTTCGACTTTAAATTCATCTGCCCAGACATAGACGGATTCCTCCGGATACGTCACGGTAATATCCTTTTGCTTTAACAAGATTCCCGAAGATGTTACTACACCTTTGACTAATTCAGTCAGATCAAACCGTTCCATGGTCAGGGTGTCATTACCAAATTCTAACTGGTTCAGGGTCAGGAGTTTTTTTACCATCTGATTCATCTTATCGGCTTCATCCATGATGACTTCGCAATAAAAATCCCGGCTCTCTTCGTCATCGTTAATGCACTCCTGAAGTCCTTCCGCATATCCCTGTATCAGTGCTAACGGTGTCTTTAATTCATGGGATACATTGGATAGGAATTCTTTTCGCATCCGATCGATCTCTTCTTTTTTCTCTATGTCTTTTTTCAGTTCGTTGTTCGCACTCTTTAATTCTGAAATAGTAGTCTCTAACGTGGCTGACAGCATATTCATATGTTCGCCTAACTCATCCACCTCATTCTGGCGTTTGTTCGGCTTATATTTTGCATCAAAATCCAGCTCTGCCATTCTTTTTGAGATTTTTGTAAGCTGCAGGATCGGTCCCGTGATCCGACGGCTGACAAAGATTGCCAGAATGGCACAGCAGACCGTTGCCATGACCGCAACATATGCTAAGAATTCATTGGCGATCATAACGCTCTCTTTGATACTTGCCAATGCGGTACGCATTAATACCAGATTGCCGTCTTCTAAAGTCCCCCACAGCACCAGATAATCGGCTTCTAACCGGCTGTCCTGCTGTTTTTCGATGATGTAGTTATCTGTTGTCTTGATGACCTCGGATGCATGCTTATTGGAACTTTCATATAATGCCCCATAGAACTGATTTTTTAATTTTTCACTATTGCCCGCCGAAGAACGCAATACCTGTGCATCCGGACTCAACACCAGTATCGAGATGTTTCCATTGCTGCAGATCCGTTCAAAAGCAATGTCGAATTCATCACTTTCAAAAGTGTCGTTGATGACCGCTTTATCGATCGTGTGAAAACCTTCTAATAAGGCATTTTCTTTATTGACGGTATAAAAAGACTCCAAAAAGGTGCTATTCAAAAACCAGCACAGTAATACTGTGCCGGTTACCATCCCTATCATCGTATATGCTATGTTTCTCGTAATTGAATATTTTTTCTTCATACCGCTTCCGCCTTTATACTTCGAGCTTGTATCCCATACCCCAGACGGTCTTGATATATTCGCCCTTGTCGCCTAACTTGCTTCTCAGTTTTTTTACATGGGTATCGATCGTTCTTGCATCTCCAAAATAGTCATAGTTCCATACGTTATTCAAAATCTTTTCTCTCGATAGCGCTATTCCTGCATTTTCCACAAAATAGGTCAGCAGTTCAAATTCCTTATAGCTTAATTCGATCGGTTTTCCGTCCACAGTGACCTGATGTGCCGCCTTGTCCACAACGATCCCTTCAAATTCGATTGTATCGTTTGCACTGTATTTATTTGCCCTGCGAAGAATGGCTTCCACTCTTGCAACTAATATTTTCGGGCTGAATGGTTTTGAAATATACTCGTCCACACCCAACTCAAATCCGAGCAGTTCATCATTCTCTGCGCCTTTTGCCGTTAACATGATGATCGGCACCTTGGAATTCTCACGGATTTCCCTGCACACATCCCAGCCATTGATCTTTGGCATCATTACATCTAAAATGACCAGTGCTATATTTTTTTCATTATAAAATACATCCAGCGCTTCTTCGCCATCGCCGGCTTCTAATACTTCAAAATCCTTTTTTACCAAAAAATCCCTGACCAGTTTTCTCATGCGGCTCTCATCGTCCACAACCAGTATTTTTAAGCGTTCCATGATCCTGCCTCCTGATATTCTAAGTAGTATATTTATTATAAAAAAGAATTATGTTAAAAATGTGAAACAGCCGCTGATCGTACTATTTTTCCTCTAATGCCTGTTCCTGCTCTTTGACTGCCTGCTCTCTCTCTTCTAATTCCTGCTCCCAGGAAGAATACTTATCGATCAGTTTATTCTCATAGTTTAAAATATTGACATTGTCGGATGTTGCCGCTAACAGCATCATAGACACAACGGAGATCAAAAGGATCAGTGAAGTGACCATAAAGAACTGACAGCGTCCCTTATAATTCTTGCCCTCTTTTTTTTGTTCTTTCTTATTTTTTGCCTTTTCTTTTTCTCTTTGCCGCTCTTTCCGCTGTTCTTCTTTTTTCTGCTCTTTCTTCTGCTTTTTCTCTTCTTCCTCTGTCTGCGGATACCGGATGGGAATTGCTAAAACCTCTTCATTTGAAATTGCCGGGATCATCAGCAGATAATCTCTGAGTTCCTTTAAAAAGCAATAACCGACCGGTGTTTCAAATAAATCCTGTTCGATCAGATTCTGATATATGGAAAAGACTGCGTTCGGATTCTCCATATCGAGTTTTTGACGCAGATATTTCGTTCCTTCTATCTCACGCTGTGCAAGCTCTGCCTCTTTTTTTGTCCGAAATACAAATCCGCCTGCTTCATAGGTTTCCTGTAATTGTTCCATCGTTCTCTCCTTTGTGCAAAACCTCTTGCTTTCAGTATAAAAAAATGCGTTCCGAAATGCAATATGCAAATTCTATCTTTTAAAAAGGTACGGTTTCCTTTATAATGTTTTTTATGTACGAAGGAGGTTTCTTATGTTTGATGAATTTGTAGATAATACAGAACGATATGAAGAATTTATTGAGGAATTATTAGAGGCTAACCGCGAGGGCAGATTTGATGATGTATTCAACCGTGCCTATGGCATGGGCACTTTTTCCATTGATGAGCTGATCGACATCTATGCCAGGGTGGATAATGACTGCGTCACAAATTACCGCTCAAAAAATGAATCCGAAGAAGCTGTGGAGTTAGAGGCTTTGCGCCTTGCGATCCTGCAATCCTTATCGGAGGCAAATACCTCTGCCATTGCATTTGAATTAGCTGCCTGCTTTTTTGACCATTTTTCAAAAGAAGCGGAAGGCATGGATATGAGTGATGAGATTGACAAATGCTTAACAAAGATTTTTAAATGTATTGCTTCTACCGGTTCGTGGTCGGAATTCTTTGCCGGAACAGAACCTGTGTTCCACATCTACTATTCCCGTTTTTCTGACCGCATTGGTTTTGACTGCTCAAGACTTGCCGGGATCACCTGCAATATGGAACGTGGAAAAGAGATCATGAAAAATGAGAACTGTCATCCGAGTTTCCGGGAGGCATTAGAATCCAGAAAGGATTTCTGATCTTCCATGCAAGGATCTAAATAACAAAAATCCCCATAAAACAGTTTGATCTTATTTCTCTGTTTTATGAGGATTTTTCTTTTATATTTTTTGATGTTTTTCTTTGATACTTATTTCTGTTTCTCTATTTGTATTTGTTATAGAGGTCTTTCATCTGCCGGATCTCGCTCTCGGTAAACTTCTCTTTGACGTACTGTTTCAGACCTTCTTTGTCCTGATCTTTTGCATATTTGCTGACATCTGAAATGGTCTGTGGCGATACCTTGCTCTCTATCATATCATTGACCGTCTGCTTATCCTCTTCGCTCATGGAATTATAAATATCCTGTGCATTTTGCAACTGGCCTGTGGAGTCATTCTGCACCTGTTCTTCTATCATCTTTTCGGCAACGGCTGACGTTACTTTTTCCTTTGCCTTGTCATAGACAAACGTTTTGCCTGCCCAGATTGCTGCTACTAAGATGACTAATACAACGATGAGTACGATAAGACCTTTTTTCTTCTTTCTTTTTCCTGCCATGATTTCACTCCTCCTCTGTTCGGATTTTTACCGTTCCTAATTTAACACATTTTTTTCGGTTTTTCCATGAAATCACAAAATCTTTAAAAAGGTTTAAGAAACACGGTTTTGGTTGCGGTACTGCACCGGTGTCATCTGAAAATTCTTTTTAAACTGGCGGCTGAAATTCTCCACATTCTGATAACCGACTGCATGGGAGATATTCTCTACAGTCATGTTTCCGTTTTTCAAAAGTGTCTTTGCACGTTTCATGCGGATCGCTATCACCTGTTCTCCAAAAGTTTTTCCTGATTTTTCTTTAATATATTTGGAAATATACGGTGTTGACAGGTGGAACTGCTGTGCCATTCCCTCTAAGGTAACGGTCTGGTAGTTCGTCTGCATATAATTCATCATTGCTACCAGGCGCTCATCTAAGCATTTTTCATCGGACTGTATCTGTGGCAGTTTGTTGACTGCAACGGTCAGTGCATGGATAGATGCTTTGATGATATCTTCGTCCATTCCTGCGCCCCAGTAGGATTTTCCATTACAGGTGATCCCTACATAGGCAACTGCCTTTGAGGAGGAACCATGGGAAAGTGCATGTTCTTCGTATACGGAAAGTTCATAGCTGATCCCAAAATACTGCTTGATGGCATTGCTGACTGCATCTAAACGTCCGTTTCCGTTTGCATCTACCACTGCACTCTTGTCTCCGCAGTTGATCGTTGCCTCTGCCATGATCCCGTCTACCTGTGCAAAGCTGCACTCGGAAATACAGAAATATGGTGTGTGGTTTACATAATGATCTTCAAAGATATCATATACCCACTGTGGTGAAAGTTCTTTGTGCTCTTCATCTGAAACATGTTTAACTGCGTAGCCGACTTCCTCACGCATTTTTTCAGGCAGTGAGATTCCAAAGTTCTGTTTTAAGATGTAGTTGACTCCGCCCTTTCCGGACTGGCTGTTGATACGGATCACATCTGCATCATAAGTACGTCCGACATCCATCGGGTCGATCGGCAGATATGGAACGGTCCATTTGTTATGTTCTTTATCTTTTAAGCAAGCCATTCCTTTGGCGATCGCATCCTGATGGGAACCGGAAAATGCAGTAAACACAAGATCTCCGGCATACGGAGTACGCTCATAAACTCTCATTCTGGTAAAACGCTCATATTTCTCACGGATTGCTGCAATGTTGGAGAAATCAAGTTTCGGATCTACGCCGTGGCATACCATATTCATTGCAAGTGTCACGATATCCACGTTTCCGGTACGCTCTCCATTTCCAAACAGAGTACCTTCCACACGGTCAGCTCCCGCTAATACACCAAACTCAGCATCACTGATACCGCAGCCTCTGTCGTTGTGCGGATGTACGCTTAAGATCACGTTATCTCTGTATTTTAAATGTTTGTGAATATACTCGATCTGGCATGCAAATACATGCGGCATTGCATTTTCTACCGTGGTCGGTATGTTGATGATCGCTTTATTTGCTGCATCCGGTTTCCAGACATCTAACACGGCATTGCAGACATCCACTGCATAGTCCACTTCTGTTCCCGGAAAACTCTCCGGACTGTACTGGAAGGAAAAATTACCCTCGGTCTCATCGGCAAGTGTCTTTAAGAGTTTTGCTCCGTCAACTGCGATCTGTAAGATTTCTTCTTTGCTCTTTTTAAATACCTGCTCACGCTGTGCTACGGAAGTGGAGTTGTACAGATGTATTACGGCATGCGGTGCACCTTTGACTGCCTCGAAGGTCTTACGGATGATATGCTCTCTTGCCTGTGTCAACACCTGAACGGTCACATCGTCCGGTATCATATTGCGGTCGATCAGCGCCCGCATAAAATCATATTCGGTCTCGGACGCTGCCGGGAATCCGACTTCGATCTCTTTGAAACCGATCTTTACTAACATCTCGAAAAATTCCAGTTTTTCTTCTAAGCTCATTGGCTCGATCAATGCCTGGTTTCCGTCTCTTAAATCGACGGAACACCAGATCGGTGCTTTATCGATGTAATCTTTTTTGACCCAGTCATATTCGCAGACCGGTGGCATAAAGTATTGTCTTTCATATTTTTGTACATGTTCCATGATGATATCCTCCTGATCTTTATAAGAAAGAATCCTGCTTGCAGGATTCTCCGCCTGCGGCGGGTCGCATCTGCGACACAATTCCTTTCCGCCGCAGTGCGATTCTGCCCGAAGGGCTTTTGCTTTATGGGAATTTCCTATAAAGCAAAAAATCCGTCCCGACACCTCGCGGTGTAGAGACGGAAGATTATTCTTTCGCGTTACCACTCTACTTCGTACTGTGACCAGTACGCTCTCTTTGACACTATCATGCCGTTCCCTTTTAACGGTGGGCTTCCGGCGAAACCTACTGTCTGTTAAGCCGTAACAAAATCTGTTCTTCGTTACCGAGGCTTTACCGACCTGTTCAGTCCGCAGCTTCAAGGCGAGTTCACCGTCCGCATTTTGCTGTCTCGCATCTCCCGACAGCTTTCTGGAAAAATGATGGGCAGTTACTATTCCTCTTCACAGCTTTTGCCATGTACCCATCCTACCATAAAAATACGTTTTTGAGAATGATTAAATTTAATCACTTGTATTGACTTATTTTAATTTTTCAAGAATATCGTTTAACGCACTTTTACTGCTCGTATGACAGCGGATCACATCTGCATTTGCTTTTTCTGCTTCGGTCACTGCAGATTTTACCATCTGATGTGATACGGTATTTGTAAAAATGATGATGGCATCCGGACTTCCGATCTGGTTTCCGAGATTGCCTGCTTTTTTTGTAAACACCTTTGCTTTGCAGCGATGCGCTTTGCAGACCTGCTTATACTGCTGTACCATACGGTCATGGCCTCCGACAATTACTACGCTCATTAAAAATCATCTCCTTATAAAGATGCCAACTGTTTTCCAAGACTTCTGCAATCTTCTAATGCATCATCATCCGGTGTTTCATGGCAGATAAGTCCTTCTCTGTTTAATACGTTTGCGCCTGCATCTAACATTCTGGATTCCCATTCACGCATCCATTCACCATCGCCCCAGCCGTAAGAACCGAACAGTGCAATATTTTTTCCTTTTGCAAATTTTTCTACTTCTTCTACGAAAGGCTCCATCTCGCCTTCTTCTAATACTTCTGCTCCCATTGCCGGGCATCCGAGTGCAAAAGATGTCTCTCCCTCTAAATCAGATGCAGAGATATCTGAAATGGAAACAACCGCACATTCTTTTCCTGCTGCTTTGATTCCTTCTCCTACTGCCTCTGCCATTGCCTCTGTGTTACCTGTTCCTGACCAGTATGCTACTGTAATCTTGCTCATTTTAAAATCCTCCTTATTTCTATTCCCTGTGATACCATTGTGATCACATGTTCCTTAGCTTTGTTGTACTCTTCAAAAAGAGCTTTGGTCTCCATGAGGTTTCCATATACTTTCCAGTATCCCGCATAGAGATAATTTTTACCCTGGTTTTCAATAAATCCCAGAACATCTTCTGTCGGATATCCTAACAGCACGCCCATCTCATGTGGGAACATACCGTTTCCTTCCGCATATTTTTCATATCTGTGAATCAGCTCTCTTCGTATTTCAACAGGTGTCATTCCCCGGTATCCGAAAAGTTCCATGACCTCTTTCGTCGTTGCTGACTCAAGATAAATATCCAGTTCTTCCCTGCGGTAGAGTAAAAACATTGTCTTCTGTTCTGACATGTAGATCATTTCCACACTGATACAGGTATCTTTGAACAGTTCATAGACATCTAACACATTCCGGTTTGGTACGATCAGAAGATTTGACATTTTAATTCCCATTAAAAGCGGTGCACACTGGAGTGCAAGCTGTGTCTGCAAATCTTCGCGGTCCATTTCTCCAACCAACTGAAATACTTCTTTGCTCATTCCGTCTCCCTTCTTAGTTAGTTATTTCTAACTTAAGTACATATTATCTAACTTTCGTAAAAAAATCAAGTCCTTTAATGGGGAGTTTTTCTTAATAAAAGTATAAACCAAAAATTATTTTCTAATACCAAAAAGGCTGCCGTATCTGTGATTACCACAGATACGGCAGCCTTTTTCTTTATTTGGTTCTTTTTTACTAGGAGAATTCCCCTGCACATTCACACTGTCTGACGGTTACAGCCCGGATATTCTGTGTGTCCATGTAGCCACACGCTTTTAATCCTTCGCGTACCACAGTGTTCCATTTTTTTGCAGAAAGATGATAAATCGTATCATCGTCTAACTCTACCGTGCAGGCATCCTCTATTTCACATTCCCTTGCACAGGCAATCTGATACATGCTGTTTCTGGTAATGGCTCCGATCTCCTCTAAGGTATTTACCATCCGGTAGACCGTTGCCGTTCCGATTTTTGCATCTGCCTTCACTGCTTTATAATAAATCTCTTTGCAGCTCTGGCATTCTTCTTCTAAGATGATGTCTATCAACA
>OHVW01000410.1_pt1 | contig 16902 bp, 15 predicted proteins | sample 1579601 | NCBI WGS metagenome assembly OHVW01 (sample SAMEA3882549, study PRJEB24775) | human gut metagenome | biome: human-associated habitat; feature: intestine environment; material: feces | place: Netherlands | collected 2009/2010 | reverse complement strand
CGGTCTTTCATGCAGCAGGGGCTCTCAATGTTTTTATGTCCTGCTCATATCGTCTGGTAGGTGGAATTACCCATAAGGCAAGTATGTTTCTGAGTTATTTCATGTTGACCCATTTGAGCGCGATAGGGTATAACTCTACTCAACCGCTAGGGATTTTATTGAGAAAGGTGTTCTACCATGAGCAAGAACCTCTCCCAGCAGGTCGTTCTCGACCGCCGCGGCTTCGTTGCCGCCACCTTCGCAACCGTCGCCGGCCTTGGTCTTGCCGGCTGCTCTGACACCAGCGCCGAGGCCGACAAGGGTTCCGCCACCGGCTCCTACAAGGGCTCCGAGGATACCGAGGCTTCCACCACGCTCGATGCCAAGGCATTCGACAAGCTCGTCAACGACGGCCCCAAGGCTGATGACGACGCCATCGCCGCCAGCACCTGGGCCACGGCCGTCAAGGACGCCGGCGTCTTTAATATCGGTGGCGTTCAGACCTCCACGCTCTTCTCCCTCCTCAACGAGAAAGACGGTCAGACCCGCGGCTTCGATGCCGGTATCGCACAACTCCTGTCCAACTACATTCTGGGCGAGAACAAGGTCGAGATTACCCAGGTGACCTCGGACACGCGCGAGTCTGTCCTGCAGAACGGCCAGGTCGACGCTGTCTTTGCCACCTACACCATCACTGACGAACGCAAGAAGCTCGTCTCCTTCGCCGGCCCCTACTACTACACCCAGCAGGCCATCCTGGTGCTCGCCGATAACGACGACATCAAGAGCGTCGACGACCTGGCCGACAAGAACGTCGCCGTCCAGTCCGGCTCCAACGGCCCTGCCATCCTGGAGGAGTTCGCCCCCAAGGCCAGCCAGCAGGAGTTCAAGACCGACGAGGAGGCCCGCCAGGCACTCCAGCAGGGTCGCGTTGACGCCTACGTCATCGATAACAATATGCAGCAGAGCGCCCTGGTCCGCGAGCCCGGTAAGTACAAGATTGCCGGCAAGCCCTTCGGCAGCAAGGAGCCCTATGGCATCGGTCTGCCGCTCGATTCCGACGGCGTCGCCTTTGTCAACGACTTCCTTAAGAAGATCGAGGACGACGGCACCTGGACTGAGCTGTGGCAGATCTGCATTGGCGACCGTACGGGCGACACCAATGTTCCCGAGCTGCCCGAGATCGGCGCCTAGGCAGCGAGCCTGGTAACGGCCGCAACGAAACCATACGGAAACGCATGATGCGCTTTATTGCGGTAAACTGTTTCCTCACTGAGTTGTCGGGGCTTCCGTACACACGGGAGCCCCTTTCCTTATCGGCGGGAGGTCCGCATGAGTCTCTCCGAACTCTGGTCGCTCTATGGCCAGAACTATATCGACGCGCTGCTAGCAACCTGGGGCATGACGCTTGAGTCGTTTGCCATCGCCATGGTACTGGCCGTCGCCGTCACCGTGATGCGCGTGTCGCCGCTCAAGCCACTGCGCGTCTTTGGCGACCTGTATGTCCAGGTCTTCCGTAACATCCCCGGCATCGCGCTGCTCATCATCGTCGTCTATGCGCTGCCGCCGCTCAAGGTCGTCCTGCCCTACCGCACCTGCGTTATCGTCGCCACGGTCCTTTTGGGCTCGGCCTTTGGCTCCGAGAACTTTATGAGCGGCATCAACACCGTTGGCGTCGGTCAGGTCGAAGCCGCCCGTTCGCTGGGCATGAGCTTCAGCCGCATCCTCGCCAAGATCGTGATTCCGCAGGCGCTGCGCTCGAGCGTGCTGCCCATGACCAACCTCTTTATCGCCGTCATGCTCACCACCGCGCTCGGCAGTCAGGTGCCGTTGCAACCGCAGGAGCTCACCGGTGTGGTGAGCTACATCAATACCCGCTCGCTCGGCGGCGTCGCCGCGTTCTTTATCTCGGCGCTCGGCTACCTGGGCACGGCCTTTGTGGTGAGCCATATTGGCAACTACATCGATAAGAAGGTGAGGATCCTCCGATGAGCAAGCATTCCTCCCCTGCACTCACCATGCGCGATGCGCTCTACGAGGCTCCCGGCCCCAAGATGCGCGCCAAGATTCGCATCGGCACCGCCATCTCGCTTGTTGCCGTCGCCGCGCTCGTCGCCCTGGTACTGCAGCGCTTTTATGTGACCGGCCAGCTTTCGGTCCACTATTGGTATTTCTTTACGCACCTCACCACCTGGAAGTTCCTGCTTGCCGGCTTTGAGGGCACCGTTAAAGTCGCACTCACCGCCGGCGTCATTGCGCTGGTACTGGGCTTAGCCCTTATGCTCGGCCGCACCAGCGGCATCAAGCCGCTGCAGCTGGTCTGCCGCGTGCTCACCGATTTCTTCCGCGGTGTGCCGAGCCTGCTGTTCATCTACTTCTTCTTTTTGGTGCTGCCCCAGTACAAGATCTCGCTGCCGTCGTTTTGGATGCTCACGCTTCCCGTCGCGCTCGCTGCCGCCGGCGTGCTGGCCGAGATCTTCCGCGCCGGTGTCAACGCCGTGCCGCGCGGCCAGGTCGAGGCGGCCCAGGCACTCGGTCTCTCCAAGGCTAAAATCACCTTTAAAATCGTGTTGCCGCAGGCTATTCGGTTTATCATTCCGTCCTTGATTTCGCAGCTTGTGGTCGTAGTCAAAGACACCACCGTCGCCTACGTGGTGAGCTACCCCGACCTCATGCAAAACGCCCGCGTGCTCATTACCAACTACGATGCCCTCGTGTCGGTCTACCTGGTGATCGCAGTCATCTACATCCTCATCAACGTCGCGATCAACAAGGCCGCTGTCTACGTTTCGCACAAGACCGGTGCGACCATCATCCGCTAACGCTTTACCATTTCGAATCATAAGGAGCCGAGCACCATGGCACAGAGCACCTCTTCAACCGGCAATCAGCCGCTGATCGAGCTCAGACACGTCGATAAGCACTATGGCGATCTACATGTCCTCAACGACATCAATCTCTCGGTCGACCGCGGCGAGGTCGTCGTCGTGATCGGGCCCTCGGGCTCGGGCAAGTCGACCATGTGCCGCACCATCAACCGCTTGGAGACCATCGACTCGGGCGAGATCCTCATCGAAGGTCAGCCGCTTCCGCAGGAAGGCAAAGACCTTGCCCGCATGCGCGCCGAGCTGGGCATGGTATTTCAACAGTTCAACCTGTTTGCACATATGACGGTGCTGCAGAACGTCATGCTGGGGCCGGTCGATGTACTGGGCGTGTCCAAGGAGGAGGCTCGTGAGCGCGCCATGGACCTGCTGAGCCGCGTGGGCGTGGCCGAACAGGCCGATAAGGTACCCGCACAGCTCTCAGGCGGCCAGCAGCAGCGCGTAGCCATCGCTCGCTCGCTTGCCATGCAGCCCAAGGCCATGCTCTTCGACGAGCCCACGAGCGCCCTCGATCCCGAAATGATCAACGAGGTGCTCGAGGTCATGGTCCGTCTGGCCCAGCAGGGCATGACGATGATCGTCATCACGCACGAGATGAACTTTGCCCGCCGCGTGGCCGACCGCGTCGTGTTTATGGCCGACGGCCAGATCGTGGAAACCGGCACGCCTGACGAGTTCTTCGACCGCCCCCAAACCAAGCGCGCCCAGGACTTCCTCAACTCCATCAAGGGTCACTAACCCAATTGCCACGCGGGCAAATTCATCAGTAACGTTTGCCCCGCGTCACCCCTGTGCCATGTCCACCCGGATTCGAAAGCTACGCCCATGATCGGAACCCGCACCTCATCGTCCTACACTCCGCACGTCGACGTCGATCCCGCCGACCGTCCGCTCATCCTGGTCGCACCACGCTGGGAAGAAGCGAAACCCTATTTGAGCGAGACGCTCTCCCCCAACGAGGAAATCGCAAGTGTCTTTGTCGATGCCATTCTTGCCGCCGGCGGCCTGCCGCTGCAGATGTCTATCACCGAGGACATTGAGGTTATCCGTCATTACGTCGATATCGCCGACGGCATCGCTATTCCCGGCGGCCCGGACGTCAACCCCAAGCGCTGGGGCGACGAGCGCCCCTACGACCCCACCCTCTGCTGCGAGATCCGCGATAGCTTTGAGTTTAAGCTGGTCGGCGAGGTGCTCCGCGCCAAAAAGCCGCTCTTTACCACCTGCCGCGGCACGCAGTTGCTCAATGTCGCCACTGGCGGCACCCTGTGCATGGACGTGCCGAGCCTGGGCGCTCGCGAGGGCCGCACGCAGTGGCGCCATACCCACGTGCTCAACGACCCCGTGCATCCCGTCGAGGTCGTGCCGGGCTCGTTGCTGGAGCGCGCGCTTGGCGGGCACAGGCTGATCCAGACCAACTCCGCACACCACTGCTGCGTCGACCGTCTGGGTAAAAGCACACGCTTGGTCGCCAAAGCAACCGACGGCGTTCCCGAGTGCATCGAAGTCGAAGGCCAGCCGTTCTGCCTGGGCGTACAATGGCACCCTGAGTACACGTGGAAGACGCTCGAGACCGACTTTAACCTGTGGAAGTCGTTTGTCGAGGCTGCTGCCAAGGTAAAGCAAACCCGCTAGTTCGCGAACCGCATAACAGATAAGGGCGCCCCGCCGGCCACATGGTCCGACGGGGCGCCCTTTTGCCTATACGCGGCAGGCACACAGCCCAAGGCTCGCAAGCTCTTATTCAGCCGCCTCGCGCAGGGCCGACATCGTTGCCGCATATTGCTGCTGCAGCGCATGCATTCCCTCGCGAGCGCCGTCAACGGTATCGGCGCCGCGCAGCGCCTCGGTCACCACGACCGCCGGCTCGTACAGATTATCGAATCCCAGGTTCTGGCTCACGCCCTTGAGCGTGTGCGCTGCCATAAACGCACCTTCGGCGTCTCCCGCCGCCATGGCGGCCTCCAGCTTGTCCATACTCTCGTCATCCAAAAACTTGAGGGCAAAGCGGGCAAGCATTTCCTCGCCCATCAGCCGAGCGCACGCGTCATCATAATTGGCGCCGATCTTCTCATACGCCTCACGCATGGAAATCATGGATTAAAACTCCTTTGGTCAAACTAAATCGTAGGAAACGCGACAACGTCGGCGGGGCGTGCCAACGTCTCGGCAATACGGTCTTGCACCTCGAGCAGACAGTCGAGCAACAGCGGGTTAAAGGTGCCGCACTTACCGTCCAGGATCATCTGGATAGCCTCCTTGTGCGGGATAGCGTCCTTGTACACACGCACGCTCGTCAACGCATCGTACACGTCAGCCACCGAAACCACCTGTGCGGCGATGGGAATCTGGTTGCCCTTAAGGCCATCGGGATAGCCCTTGCCGTCCCAGCGCTCGTGGTGCCAACGCGCAATCTGGTACGCATATTCCATAAGCGCATTGCCGACGTGATGTCGGCCCAGCTCAAGCAACATGTCGGCGCCCATCGTGGTATGCGTCTTCATAATCTCGAACTCCTCGGACGTAAGGCGTCCGGGTTTGTTGAGAATCGCATCGTCAATCGCCATCTTGCCGATATCGTGCAGCGCCGAAGCCAGGGCAATCGTGGAGCGTTCCTCGTTGTCGAGGGAAATGATGTCGCTACGCTGGACCAGACAGCCAAGCAGCAGCTCGGTCAGCTTTTCGATATTCGTAACGTGCCTGCCGCTCTCGCCATTGCGAAGTTCCATGACACCGGCCATGATGTCGATGAGCATGCGACTGTTCTTGACGCGCTCGTTGTACTGCTGGGACAGCAGGCTCGTCAGGCGGCGCTGTTTGGCGTACAGACGGATAGTGTTGCTTACACGACGGCGCACGACACGGGCGTCAAACGGGCGGCTGATATAGTCCGAGGCGCCCAGCTCGTATGCACGCAGAACCACATCGTCGGATTCTTCGCTCGAAATCATGATGACAGGCAGATTGTCAACAACCGATCGGCGCGACAGATCGGCCAGCACCTCAAAGCCGCTCACGCCCGGCATGACAATGTCCAGCAGCACGAGCGACAACTCATCGCCATAGCGGTCGACCATATCGAGCGCCGTACGACCGTTGTCGGCCTCCAGGATGCAATACTCGTCCTTGAGCATCTCGTTGAGAATGGCTCGGTTCATCTCGGAGTCATCAACAATAAGCACCAAAGGCTTTTCGCTTTGGAGGGCTTCGATGGAATCGGCATCGGTCACGACCGTACCGGCTTTTGCCTTAGCGCGGCTCAATAACTGGACAGCGCGGCCAACGCCCTCATCGACCGTCTCGCCATGAATGCGAACGCCACCAACACATGCTGTCAAGCTCACGTACTCATGGCCCGGAACAATCGTGGAACGAACGGCATCGGACACCTGATGCAGGCGACGGGTGAAGTCATCGGAGGGAATATTGGGCATGACGACCACAAACTTGTCGCAGCCATAGCGTACGAGCTCGTCAGTCGAACGAATTCCGCTGCGTATGGCCGTCGCCACAGCACCGAGCGCAAGGTCGCCGGCATGACGGCCACACGTATCGTTGAAGACCCTAAAATCATCAAGGTCGATCACCGCAACGCCGGCATTCATGCGGGCGTTGCGGAGCTTTTCCTCGTAATATCGGCGATTGCGCACACTCGTCAGCACGTCGGTGTAGACAAGGTCCTCTTCTGCAGTCTCTTGTTCATCGATCGGACGCACCATCAGCAGGACGTGAGCCTCGCCCTCGACCTTCAGAGGGCGCAGACGGGCGCGGTACTCAACACCATCGTTGAGCAGTTGCTCCGACACCTCATCGGAGTCTGCCAAGGCCTCAAGACTCGACTGACGCAGGCAAGGGCAGCGATCGCCGGCGAGCAGGCAGTTAGGCTCGCTCTTAATCTGATCGGCCGACAGCAAACGTACCACGGGGTAGGTCTTCGCGACACGGGCAACCTCGGCGGCAGCCTCCTCGTCGGTTAGATTGACCTCGTGATTATTGAGCATATGGGGCCCTTTCGATAGTTTCGCATGGTAGCGGTGGGTTCCAAATGCTACAAGGGTAACACCTTGCCGATGCAGGTAAGCACGTGAATGCTGTTACATTTTTATGAGTTGGCAGACGGCGCGATTGAAGCCGCAGACGTGAGGTTTTGAGCGCCTTTGTTAACACGGCCGAAACGTTTGCGGGTGAAGGCTGTTTTGATTTTTACGGCTGCTAGAGCCCCAGGATGCCACGGACAGTCTGGGCAGCCGCTGCCGGGCGATCACGCAGGCCGTTGTGCGCGCCGGGAACCATTACGAGTGGACAGTCCAAAAGCTCAGCCGTCATCCTCGTGCCCGCCTCGCGGGGCGTGCCAATCGAGAGCTTACCCAGGAGCACGGCGGCCACCGTTTTTGACGCACGAACGCTATCCCAATCGGGAACGCAGGTCATAGTAATCCCGTATTCATTGGCCATGAAGCAACGACCATTGCGCAGGGCATGTTTGACTTCCGCTTCGGTCGTCCCAGGAGCCTCGGGGTCCAAGTCGCCGAGGGCTCCCAAGAAAAGCCGGAGCGCCCTTGAAACCTTTCCAGCCGCAATCATATCGAGCAAAACCGGAGCTGCACCCATGCCGACGCCTTCGGCCGACACGGCCGGCTCATGCAGAATCGCACGGGCGACGAGATGGGGTTCGGTGCGAAGAAGCTCCAGCGCCACCAACGTGCCGGCGCTGTGCGCAAGCACATTTGTCGGAGCGCCAACGCGCTCGATCACGGCTCGCAGATCGGCGGCCTGAGCGGCAAGATCATAGCTGCCGTCTGCCGCATCGCTGCTGCCACCACAGCCGCGGCGGTCGTAGGCAATTACGCGGTAATTACGACTGAGCTCACAAGCGATGCCGTCGAAAAATGTGCCGTCGACACAAGCGCCGTGCACGCACACCAAGGCAGGAGAATCAGGCGACACATCCGGGCCGGCATATTCGCGACAGGCAATCGTGGTGCCCGCATTCTCGACCGTAAAATCCATGTTGTGCCCCCATCATCAACGCCCATCCAGTTGCACGTCAGTACGGTTGGATGGACCCGCATTGCCTTACGCCTTGTTAACAGATTAACTGTACCCGACCCAAGGCTTTTCATGGCACGGCATAATGGGCGACGCGAAAAAACGAAACTTGCAAAGCAAGAGCCCGCACCTTGTTTTGGAGCCGATGCTATGCTTAGGCACAATTGTCTTGAGGAGCATATGCCTATGTCTACGTTTTTGAATGCCAGCCCCATCTTTGGGCCCGTTCGCAGCCGTCGCCTTGGCCTCTCGCTCGGCGTCAACATGATGCCGGCCAGCGGCAAAATCTGCACGTTCGACTGCATTTACTGCGAAAACGGCCTCAACGCCGAGCGCCCCTGCCATGAGCCGTACAACACAGCTGCCGTGGTACTCGACGCGCTCGAGGCAAAGCTGCGCGAGATGGCAGCCGAGGGCGAGCTCCCCGATGTAATCACGTTTGCCGGCAACGGCGAACCCACCGCCGCACCGGAGTTTCCGCAGGCCATCGCCGGTGCTGTCGCGCTTCGCGATCAGCTGGCCCCAAACACCAAGATTGCCGTGCTTTCCAACGGCACGCGCGCCGACCGTCCCCAGGTGCACGATGCGCTCATGATGGTCGATGACAACATCCTCAAGCTCGATACGGTCGATCCGACATTTATCCAGCTGCTCGACCAGCCCGTTGGCCCCTACGATGTAGAGCACCAGATCGAGACGTTCGCGAGCTTTAACGGTCATGTCATTATCCAGACGATCTTTTTGACCGGCGAGTATCGGGGCAAGCCCCTCGATAACACTAGCGAGGAGTACGTTGCCCCCTGGCTCGCGGCGCTTGAGCGCATTCGCCCACAAGAAGCAACCATCTACACGGTAGCGCGCGAGACACCGGTCGCCGGCCTTGCCAAAGCAGCGCCCGAGGCGCTCGACACGATCGCTGCACGCGTGCGCGCCCTCGGCATTCCCTGCCAAGTGAGCTACTAGCAAAACCACGCAGCAGCTAGTGTCAGCCATCCCGCTCCATCAGTTGCGGTGATATAGTTCCTATTTATGCTGTTAAAACGCTTAAATAGGAACTATATCACCGAAACTTTTATGGACGCGTGGGTGGGCTATACTAGCTGCGGATGAAAGGAAGTTAGCCATGTTTGACAACGGACCCGTACCCGGCCGCAACGACGCCTGCTGGTGCGGCAGCGGTAAGAAATACAAAAAATGCCATAGCGCCTTTGATGAGCGCCTCGAGCGCTTGTGGGAAGAGGGCTGGGAGGTTCTGCCCCGCACGCTCTACAAGACGCCCGCCGATATCGAGGGCATCAAGCGCTCGGCAGCCATCAACGTGGGCGTGCTCGATTATGTGGGCGAGCATATCTCCGCGGGCATGACCACCAACCAGATCGACCGGATGATCTACGACTACACCGTCGAGCACGGTGGCACGCCGGCCGACCTCAACTACGAGGGCTATCCCAAGAGTGTGTGCACTTCGATCAACGATGTGGTCTGCCACGGTATCCCCTGCGATGCGGACGTGTTGCACGAGGGCGATATCATCAACGTCGACTGTTCCACGATCTTGGACGGCTACTTTAGTGATTCGAGCCGCATGTTCTGCATCGGCGAGGTCTCTGCCGAGCGCCAGCGCCTGGTCGACGTCACCCGCGCCAGCGTGGAGGCGGGCCTGGCGGCCGTCAAGCCATGGCTGCCGCTGTCCGTTATGGCCGAGGCCGTGCAAAAGACCGTCGAGGACGCCGGCTTTAGCGTGGTGCGCGAGTACGGCGGACACGGCATCGGCAAGGAGTTCCATGAGGACCCGTTTGTGGGCTTTACCACCGAGGCGCCCGATGTGGACACCATCATGGCTCCGGGCATGGTCTTTACCATCGAGCCCATGGTCAACGCCGGAGCGCCCGACATTAAGATTAGCAAGGGCGACGGCTGGTGCGTGCGCACCAAGGACGGTAGCGATTCGGCGCAATGCGAGGTACAGCTCGTGGTGACCGAGGGTGGTTACGAGCTGCTGAGCTGGTAACCGTGCGGACGCCGGATGCTAACGGGCATGCCCGTCTTGCATCCGGCGTTTTATTTGAACGTTTTGCCTGATAAAACATGCCAAAATAAATCTGTCCCCTTTTGGCAGGTTGGGCGGAGAGGACTGCTTGTGAACATTCTGGTTTTGTTGCCCGTCAACGATCGTCACCGCGCGATCCTCGAGTCGAGCGCTCCGGACGAGGACTTTATCTACACGAGCGCCGACGCCGCCACACGTGAACAGGTCGCCGATGCCGACGTGATCCTGGGCAACATCGACCCTGACATGCTCACGGCATGCGAGCATCTCCAGCTGTTGCAATTGCAGACCGCCGGCTATGACGATTACTTGGCCGCCGGCACCGTGCCAGCCGACGCCAAGCTGTCTTGCTCGGTGGGCGCCTATGGCCAGGCCGTGAGCGAGCACATGTTTGCCATGGTTCTTTCCATGATGAAGCGCCTGCCCGGCTACCAGGACCTGCAGCGCGAGCATCGTTGGGAGGACTTGGGCCCGGTCACCTCGCTCAAAAATGCCAACGTGCTGGTGCTGGGCGCGGGCGACATCGGCGGCCACTTTGCCACGCTCTGCCGCAGCATGGGCGCACACGTCCGCGGCATCAAGCGCCATCCGCTCGTCTACCCCATTGTGTTTGAGGATATGGACGGCATGGACGCCCTGCCCGAGCGCCTGGTCGAGGCAGACGTCGTCGCATCCTTTATGCCCAGTACGCCCGAGACCCGCGGCATTGCAAATGCCGAGTTCTTTGCCGCGATGAAACCGGGTGCCTTCTTTGCCAACGGCGGCCGCGGCGATCTTGTCGTTGCCGACGATCTGGTTGCCGCTCTGGAATCGGGACATCTCGCCGGCGCCGCGGTCGACGTCACCGACCCCGAACCGTTGCCTGAGACAAGCCCACTGTGGGATGCGCCCAACATGCTCATCACGCCGCACGTCTCCGGTTGGTTCCATCTGGCCGCCACGCTCAACAACGTCGTCGACATCGCAGCGGAGAATCTGCGTCACCTGCAAGCCGGCGAAACCCTGCGCTGTTGGATTGAACATTAAGAATTACGCCGTTTTACAAACGGCGTAATGAGCCGACGCTGCGAGCCCGCCGTTTGGCCAATCTGCCGTTCAATTTTAAAGGCGCGACCAGAAGGTCAGCGCCTTTTCATTTCACGGCACTTTGGCTCAAACGGCGGGCTCTCGCTGACTTTTATTCGACCTGCGGGATCTGACTAGCGCAGGCTCTGCCTATGAAGTCCTAGCAGTTCCGTCTTGTCGTTGGCGTTGAAGCATTTGCCCAGATAAAACCTGCCAAAATTAACATCCCTTTTTGGTAGGTTTTAGAGCTCCACACTTTCGGCGCCGTTGATGGTTAGGTTTCGCTCGTAGAAGGCGGTGAGGGCGCGGATGGCGTACATGACGTCGCGTACGCCGCCGGTCTCGTAGCTTGAGTGCATGGCAAGCTGCGGCAGGCCCACGTCCACGGCATGCATGCTCGCCTGCATATTGGACAGATTGCCGAGCGTGGAGCCGCCGGCCATATCGCTCTTGTTGGCAAAGGCCTGTGTGGGCACGTCGGCGTCATCGCAGATGGCCTGGAACACCGCGCGGCTAAAGGCATCGGTGCAGTAGTGCTGGTTGGCGGCTTCCTTGATGACGATGCCGCCGTTGAGCACCACCTGGTTGCGGGCATCGCACTTCTCGGCGTGGTTGGGGTGCACAGCATGTGCGTTGTCGCAGCTCACGAGCATCGAGGCGGCAAGTGCGCGATGATACGACTCTTCGTCAAAGCCCAGCGATCCGTTAATGCGGCGCAGCGCATCGGCCAAGAACGTCGACATGGCGCCCTGCTTGGTCTCAGAGCCAACCTCCTCGTTATCAAAGCAGCAGAAGACCGAAACGTCGTGCGCGTTCTCGGCACCCAAAAATGCCTGTAGCGAGGTATAGGCGCAAGCCAGGTCGTCAAGCTTGGGCGTCGAGATAAACTCGTCGGCCCAGCCCCAAATGCGCGCATCCTGACGATTGACCAGGAACAGATCGCGGCCCAAAATCTGCTCGGGCTCGACGTCCAGCTCGTCGGCAATCAGGGCGTCAAAGTCGCCCTGCTTAAGGTCACCGGCGCTGATGAGCGGGCACAAGTCGACGGCTCGGTTGGGAGCAAAGCTCTCGTTAACGCCACGGTTCATGTGGATGGCAAGGCTCGGAATAATGGCGACCTCGCGCTCGGTGGCAAGCAGGCGGCTCTCAATACGGTCGCCCTCGCGCACCAGCACGCGGCCCGCGAGCGCCAGCGGGCGATCGAACCAGGTGTAGTCGATCATGCCGCCGTAGGCCTCGGTGTTCAAGCGCAGCGTCTCGCCCGCGCCGTCAAGCTCAGGCACGGCCTTGACCTTAAACGTCGGCGAATCGCTGTGCGACGCCGTGAGCTGAAAATGATAGTCACCGGCAACGCCGTCCTCGCCCCACGTCGCGGCCAGGTCCTCGCCCACCTTAAAGGCAACAACGCTCGAGGTGTTGCGCTGCGTGTAATAACGCCCGCCCGGCTCGATGTCCCACGCCGCGTTCTCGGGCAGGTAGGTAAAGCCCGCCTCGTCGAGCTCGGCCATAATGGTCGCCGCCGTATGGAACATGCTGGGGCACGCCTCGATAAAGTCGATAAGGTCGTTGGCGGCCTCGATATCGTCGGCCGTCACGTGCGCGCGCTCGGGCGTTTCCTGATCCGTCATGCTCTCCCCTTTCGCTGGGTTGATGGTCCCCTCCAGCATACCCCGCCACGCCAGCGCCGCACTCTTCATTCCGTGCTTAATTCCGCACCGCTCACCAAGTTGAGCCATCATGCCCGCGCTCCTTTTGCGACAATTGCGCCAACAGGACGAGAGGAGCCGTCATGAAGCCACGTAACATTGCCATCACCTGCGGTGTCGCGGGAGTCGCCGTCGGCCTTGCCGCTGCCACCGGTATCGTTTATCACAAGCAAATCAAGTCCGCCGCGTCGCTCAAACGCTTGACCGGCTACGCGGATGGCTATGACCTGTACGCAATCGACATCGCCTACGACTACGATCTTGATCGCATCATCGCCGCTGGCGTGCGCGACGACCAGGCCTACATCGATGCCGTGGTGGCGCAGGTGCTGCCCGGTGTGCCGGTACATGTCCAGGCGCCCCAGTTTGCCTGCAGCGCTTTTGTCGCCGTAGATGTCAAAGGCCGCGTGCGCACCGGTCGCAATTACGACTTTAAGGACGACACCTCAGCGCTGCTGGTGCGCAATCACCCACGCGGCGGCTATGCCTCCATCGGGTTTGCCGCCCTTAACAACCTGGGCGATAACACTCCGCTTGACTCCGTCGCCGGACGCGCCGCCGCACTCATGGGCCCGTTTGCCCAGCTCGACGGTGTTAACGAATGCAGCGTGTCCATTGCCGTACTCACCCTGGACTCCAAGCCCTGTGACCAGGACACGCAGCGCCCCGTCATCAACACTTCGCTCGCCATCCGTCTGGTGCTCGACCGCGCGGCTACCACGCAAGAGGCAGTCGACCTGCTTTCCGCCTACGACATGCACGCCATGGCAGGACGCGATTACCACTTCTTTATCAACGACGCCGCCGGTGACGCGCGCGTAGTAGAGTGGGATCCGCACGATCCGGACTGCGCTTTCAAAGCGACTCCTGTACGCCAGGTTACGAACTTCTATGCCTGCTATGGCGACGAAGTGCTGCCCAACCAAAAGAATGGCGAGCTGGGCCATGGTAAAGAGCGCGCCGTCGCAATCGCCGATGTCCTTGACGCCCATGTCGGCGCCCAAGACGAGGCAGTCGCTTGGAAGGCCCTACGCGCTGCGGCGCAAGAGCCCAATCCGGAAGACATCACCAGCAACACGCAGTGGTCGGTCGTCTTTGACAACACCGAGCCCGCTGCCGCCATCACGCTGCGCCGCCACTGGGGCGACATCGATGCCTTCGCGCTGTAAGGAGCTGGCACCATCGTCCTTACGCTGGCCTGACGTTGCTTACATTTCCATACATTTGAGCTAACACGTTTTACCCCCGTATCAACAGTGTGCGGGGGTAAACTTATGCGCATGTTATAACTTGCCCGGAAGGATTCATCATGCTTAGGATCGGTCTTCTTACCAGTGGCGGCGACTGCCAGGCGCTCAACGCCACCATGCGCGGCATTGTCAAAACGCTTATGACCAATAGCGAAGAACCTATCGAGATCTATGGTTTTGAGGACGGCTACCAGGGCCTTATCTACAGCAGGTTCCGCGTCATGTCGCCCGCCGATTTTAGCGGCATCCTCACCCGCGGCGGCACCATCCTGGGCACGAGCCGCACGCCGTTCAAGCGTCTGGATATTCCCGAGGCCGATGGCGTCGAGAAGGTACCCGCAATGGTCCACACCTATCATAAGCTGCAGCTCGACTGCCTGTTTATGCTGGGCGGCAACGGCTCCACCAAGACCGCCAACCGCCTGCGCGAAGAGGGCCTCAACGTTATCGCCCTGCCCAAGACCATCGATAACGACACCTGGGGCACCGAGCTGACGTTTGGCTTTACGAGCGCCATCGACATCGCCACCAAGTGCATCGACGACATCCACACTACCGCCTCGAGCCACGGCCGCGTGTTTGTCATCGAGATCATGGGCCACAAGGTTGGCTGGATCCCGCTGTATGCCGGCGTCGCGGGCGGCGCGGATGTCATCTTGATTCCCGAGATCCCCTACGACATGGATAACGTCATCAAGACCATCGAGCATCGCATGGAGACCGGCAGCCGCTTTACCATCGTGGCCGTCGCCGAGGGCGCTATCTCCAAGGAGGACGCGGCGCTGTCCAAGAAAGAGTACAAGAAGAAGCTCGCCGAGCGCACGAGCCCGTCAATCGTGTACGACATTGCCAAGGAGATCGAGGCCAAGACCGGTCGCGAGACCCGCGTCGCCATCCCCGGCCACACGCAGCGCGGCGGTCAGCCCGACGCCCAGGACCGCATCTTTGCGACCCAGTGCGGCGTCGAGGCAGCGCTCGGCTGCCTGCGTGGCGAGTTTGGCTACATGATTGCCCTGCGTGACGGCAAGATGTGCCACATGCCGCTCGAGGATGTCGCCGGCAAGCTCAAGTTTGTCGACCCCCAGAGCGATCTGGTGCGCGAGGCCAAGGCGTTGGGCATCAGCTTCGGCGACGAATAGCCTCGGCCGAAACTGCTCTCATCGGAGGCCCCAGGGCTTACCTCCCAAATCGTCCTCGGACATGTCAGGATCCCGCCGTGTGCTTCGCGCGGCGGGATCCTTCCGTCCTGCGGAAAGATTTGGGAGGTAAGCCCTGGGGCCTCCTGCGGTAACTAGGGAGGCCGTGGCTATTCGTCTTCTTGCTGCGGGTGCCTGGGGTAGGATGCGGCGTGCATTTTTGGGAGTATTCAGCAGCCGAGGGTGCCTGCATACTGGATTTTGGGCGAAAGGCAGGCACCATGGGCCGCATCCTGTAAAAAAACGAGCGGCTCTAGAGGCGTTGGGACTCAGAATCGGGGCTTTCAGCGCGGTTTTGTGCACCCGCCCCCGCGCCCGCGGACCCCGGGATGCTGAATACTCCGGAATTTGCACGGCGCCCCCTGGGGTACCTGTGGGCAAAAAGCAACCGCCCCGTCAAAGTATGCATTTGGCGGAGCGGTTTATGCAAAAATACTGCTGCGGGCGCGTCGGCAGCTCGCTAGAACTTGAATCCCAGGACAGGTTACTCGGCGCTCTTGAGGGCGCCGACCATGTCGATCTTATTGAGAGTTCGGTTGGTGGCGAGGTTGACGATGATCGTAAAGCCGAAGGAAAGCACCACGGCAAGCACGTAGCTCAGCGGCTTGACCTCCACCTCGAAATACAACGAGGGCATGTTGAGCGCCATCGTCAGCATGCCGCCGACGAGCCGGCCGAGCGGCAGACCCAGTATCACGCCCATGACGGTGAGGATCATCATCTCACGGTTCACGTAATGGTGCACTTCGCGGTCGAAGAAGCCGAGCACCTTGAGCGTAGCCATCTCGCGCACGCGTTCCGACACATTCGTGTTGGCGAGCGTGAACAGCACCACCAGTGCCAGACCGCCGGCGAGCGCCACAATCAGCGCCACCACCGCGCCCATGAGGTCGAATTTGAAGCTGTCGGCCATATGCGCGCAGCTTACGGCCTTCATCACCGAACTGTCCTCTTCGAGCGATTCCGCATAGTCGGTTTGCGAGGCGTCGGAGCCGGAAAGCTTGGCGAGCATGGCGTTCCACGTCAGAGCCTCGGAATCCTTGGAACTCTTGGAATTCTTGGTGTTCTTCCGAGTCGAAAAGCTTGGCGTAGTAGGTTTCGCTTACATACACATCCGAGCCGATGAGGTTGCGATTCACCGCGCTCACCTTCGCCGTCGCCTGCACGCCGTCGCCGTTGGTCAGTCGCACCTTGGAACCGGCCTTGACGCCCAGCGCGCTTGCCGCCGACTGCGCGACGATCACGCCATCGTCATCGAGTTTCAGCGAACCGGTTTTGCCGACGCCGGACGTGCCCAGCATGCCGGACGAGACCGGCTGCAACGTGACCATTTCGCCCAAATCGGACAGATGCTTTTCCGGCACCGCGACCAGCTGGATGCTTTCGCTGCCGCTGCTGCCGGCCTTGCCGCTGTCACCGTCGCCACCGCCCGAAATCGCCAGATCGCCCGATTCTATGCGCACGTCAAGCGACGACGTGACGCGCCCGTCTGACGCGACTTTCGTGCGCATCGCCGACGCGTCCGAATCGTCGGAAACCACCATCAGGTCGTACTGGTAGATGTCGCGGTATTGCTTGATGCCGAGGTCTGCGACGGTGTCGTTGATGGCCAGGCCGCAGACGATCAGCGCGGTGCAGCCGGCGACGCCGCCGACCGTCATGATGAGGCGCGATTTGAAGCGGAAGATGTTGCGCGCGGTCACTTTGCTGAGGAAGCCGATG
>OHVW01000409.1_pt1 | contig 16938 bp, 17 predicted proteins | sample 1579601 | NCBI WGS metagenome assembly OHVW01 (sample SAMEA3882549, study PRJEB24775) | human gut metagenome | biome: human-associated habitat; feature: intestine environment; material: feces | place: Netherlands | collected 2009/2010 | reverse complement strand
ACGTGGCCGCCGTTCGGTAGAACGGCGGAACAGAGTTATTCGCCGGGCAGAATATTTGCGTAGAACTCCGCCCCGTCGTCCAGACGCAAGATCCCGACGCGGCCGAACTCGGAACCGGTGGCCGCCGCGCAATCGATATCGATGCGATCGGGCACGCCGGCGGTATCCTCGCCACCCAGGCGCACAATCTGCCCGCGGCCCGACTCCTCGTCGAGTCCCGCCAGGCCGCAGACCTCGCAATAACGCCCGAGCGACACCGTGGGCGTGTGGCCGCTCACCACGACCGGACCCTTGCCCTCGGCAGAAAGCAGCCCCGTCGGGGCATCCCAATAGCCATGGCGAATCCAGAGCAAGTCATCGGACGACTGCACGGCGAGCATTTGCTGCAGCAGCTCGCGATCGGCACCGACCGCCCCCCTGCCGTCGCCGCAATCGACACCATGCTCAAGCAAAAACGCGCGCGCCGCCTCGGTCTGAATGCCGGCGTGCACCAGCAGATACGGTCGCTCGGCAGTCTCTGCCACTGCATAGAGCGGCAGGGCAGCAGCCCAGCGCACCAGCTCCTCGTATTCCTCAAATTCCATTTCGTTGAGCTGCTGGCGCGTGGTCCAACCGCCGTTGATATCCCAGGTCTCGGCATCGAGCGGGTCCTGGCCAATGATCGCGTCGAGCATAATCTGCTCGTGGTTACCCTTAAGCACGCGAGCGTTGGGCAGCGACCGCACCAAGTTGATGACACCGACCGGATCGGGACCGCGGTCGATCATGTCGCCCAGCACATACAGCGTGTCGTCGGACGTCAGCGAGATCTTGGAAAGGGCCTCGTCCAGCGCGCGCACGTGCCCGTGAGCATCAGATGTCACATAGATCGCCATGGAACGCCTTTCCCTGCATTACGGCCGAAGCGCGATGCCACGACTAAAACTTCAAGTTGAACTTAAACGTTACCCATTGTACTCCGTTGCAATAAAGCTGGAAAGGGTTTCCGAGCAGAGGCAAAGACGGCAGCCGTCTATGACGATATCGCGCACGCCCGCAATCCAACCCCATAAACCCACCATCTTTGGGTACAAATAACCGCAGACAACTGACCGTGCCACGCAAACCACCCAGGAGCGGACACTATCCATGAACCAGATACTTCTCTTTATCGGCCTCGTCATTATTCTGTGCCTGACCATCAAACCCGTCGGCAAAAAGCTCCCCTTCCCCACCCTGCTCATCTTTATCGCGCTCGGCATGCTGTTGGGCGTCAACGGCCCGGCACACATCGACTTTAGCGACTACGCGCTTACCGAAACCGTCTGCAGCACGGCGCTGCTGTTCATCATGTTCTACGGCGGCTTTAACACCAATATCGATCGTGCCGAGCCCGTCGCCGCGCCGGCAGTGCTGCTGAGCACGCTCGGCGTCGTCATCACCGCCGGCATCACCGGCGTGTTCGCACACTTCGCGCTGGGCTTCGACTGGATCGGCGGCCTGCTGCTGGGCTCGGTCGTGGCGTCGACCGATGCGGCGAGCGTCTTTAGCGTGCTGCGCGAGCACAACCTCTCGCTAAAGGGCGGCACCGACTCGCTGCTCGAGGTGGAATCGGGCTCCAACGACCCCGTCGCCTACATGCTCACCGCGGTGCTCGCGACCCTCGCGGCGGGCGGCAATATCGACATTCCCGTGCTGCTGGCCAAGCAGACCATCTTGGGCGTGGGGCTGGGCTTTGCCATCGGCTGGACATCCAGCCGTCTGATCGAACGTGCACACGCAACGGCCGAGGGCGCGCAGACTATCTTTTTGTTCGCCGTGGCGATCGTTGCCTACGCGCTGCCGAGCTACCTGGGCGGCAACGGCTTTTTGGCCGTATACCTGGCCGGCATTGTGTTGGGCGCGAGCGACATCACCGGCAAGGTCGAGATGGCGCACTTCTTCGATACCCTTACCGAGATGGCCGAGATGACCATCTTCTTCTTGCTGGGCCTGCTCGTCACGCCCGCACGCCTGCCGCAAATGCTGCTACCGGGCCTGGCGCTCATGGCGTTTATGCTCTTTGTGAGCCGCCCCGTCGCCGTGGGCATGCTGCTGGCGCCCTTTAAGACCAGCCCCCGCCAGGTAGCGCTCGTAAGCTGGGCGGGCCTGCGCGGCGCGGCTTCGGTCGTGTTTAGCCTCTTTGCCGTGGTGGCCGGCGTTCCCGGTGGGCACGACCTGTTTGACCTGGTGTTTGTAATTGCCGTGTCGAGCATTGTGGTGCAGGGCTCGCTGCTGCCGGCGGTGGCGAAGAAGCTCGATATGATCGATGCGACCGGCGACGTGCGTCGCACCTTTAACGACTACCGCGACGAAGACGGCATGTCGTTCGTCAAGCTCAAAGTAGGCGCTGGACATCCGTTTGCCGGACGCTCGCTCGCCGACATTGGCAGCGCAACGGACATGCTGGTGGTCCTGGTACTGCGCGACGGTGCGCACCCGGTGTTGCCCAACGGCGATACCGTAATTGAGGAAGGCGACCTATTGGTGATGGCTGCCCCGACGTTTGAAGAGCGTGCCGAGGTTACGCTGCGCGAGGTCACCGTGACGCCCCACGGTCACCTGGCCGGCCAGCGCCTGCGCGATGTGCCGCAAGGCAAGCATCCGTTTATTGTGGTGATGCTCAAGCGCGAAGGCCAAACGATCATCCCCGACGGCAACACCCTCATATACGCCGGCGACGAAGCCGTCATCGCCACGCTGGCGTCGTAGCCATCCCCACCCATAAGTTGCGGTGAAATACGGATTGAATAGGCCTTCTACCGGCTCAAACGGTCCCTATTTCACCGCAACTTATTTAGGGAATGGGGTTGAAGTTCAATCGCGGCTACCAGCCTTCGTCCGCGCCGTAGTCGTAGTCCGTATCGTCGCCCGCGGCAAAGTCTCGGAGGTCGAGGCCTTCGCGTTCGGCTCGGGCTAGGAGCTCTTGGGGCGACTCGTCCTCGATATCCACTACGTCGAGCATGGCGGCCGGAAAGCCCACGTCGGCTGCACTCCCCGCGCGGTCGAGCAGGCTCTCGCGCAGCTGATCTACATCAACGTCTATCTTCATGATGAAACCTCCTACCGGCCAATCGCGACCGAACAAACCGCACGCCCAAATGGGGTGCAATAAACCCCAGATACGGCCATAATAAAACAATGAACATCAGGGAGGTTACGGACGATGGATAAGCTCGATGCCATGACGGCACAAGTTAGAGACTTTTGTGATGCACGCGACTGGCGTAAATATCACACGCCAAAAGAGCTCGCCATCGGCATGGCAACTGAGTCCTCCGAGCTCCTTCAGCTCTTTCGTTTTATGAGCGACGAGCGCATTGCAGAAATGTTCGAAGACGCCGAGCAACGTCAAGCCATCGAAGACGAAATTGCCGACACGCTCCTTTTCCTCCTGCGTTTCGCAGATTTAAACAGAATCAATCTCCCAGCTGCGCTCTCGTCCAAACTCGTGCGCAATGGCGAGCGCTGCCCCATCAACGCATCATTTGTCGAATACAGAAAGGCGGGCCACCGTGAGTAATGAGTTCGCCCTTCGACAATACACGCTTCCCCTGCCCCAGCCCTTTGAGACAAGCGAATCGCTTCAGGACTTTGGCACGCCAAAGCCTGGAGCCCATCATGACGAGAGTTGGCCCGTCCTTTACATTCTTACCAACAGCAGAAACAAGACGGCATACATCGGCCAAACAACCAACTACCAGCGCCGTATGAAACAACACGCTGCAAACGTGGACAAGGACTTCGACCGGACCCTTCTGATCGACAATCCCACCTTCAACCAATCCGCAACGTTCGAGTTCGAGAATCGACTTATTGAGCTGTTCTGTGCTGACGAAAAATACCAGGTCACCAATGCCAACAACGGCTATGCCCAATTCGATTATTTTGAGCGGCCTCAGTATCGCCAGAAGTTCCGAGACCTCTGGACAAAGCTTCGCGAAGAAAACTACGCGATTCATCCGATTGAAGAGCTCGAGAACTCCGATCTGTTCAAGTTCTCGCCTTTTAAGACGCTTACGCCCGACCAATACGAAACGATCGAGACGATTTTTAAACGTCTCGAACAGGAGCATGAAGACGTAAAACATGGCGGCTCAAAAAGAGAACGTATAACCGTCGTGAATGGCGCGCCGGGAACAGGTAAAACAATCCTCGCCATCAGTCTCATGTTCAAAATCAAAAATGAGCCCAACCTTTCCGGCCTGCGAGTCGGTTTTGTCACCCCCATGGATTCCCTGAAAAAGACCCTCAGGAAACTCACGCACTTCCTTCCAGGGTTAAAGCCTGGCGATATCTTGAGCCCCAGTGACGTAACCAAAAATGATCGTTATGACATCCTACTTGTCGATGAAGCACATCGACTGGGTAATTATCTAAGCATGGGCTCCGGCATCAAGGCCTTCTATAGCACCTGTGATCGTCTCGACCTTCCGCATACGAGCAACCAAGTTGACTGGATATTCAAATGCTGCGACAAGGCATATCTGTTTTATGACCCCAAGCAGCAAGTCAGGGCATCCGGCCTCAATCGAGACGGTCTTGAGCGGCGACTTAACCAACTCGAAGAAGAGGGCATTGAAACTGAAGAGTTCAGCCTAAGCACGCAAATGCGAGTACGCGGCGGCGATGAGTATCTCGACTTTGTATATGATCTACTCGACAACAAGGCGTACATGCATGCCGGCATGAAATTCGAAGAACTCTTTTCATTGGAGCCTTACGATTCGCGAGCCGGGGATCCGGACAGCGATACCCCCAGATACCAGTTTGGAATCGTCGACCAATTTGAGGATTTCTGTTCCCTGCAGCAAGCCAAGGAAGAGGAAGTTGGTCTATCCCGCATGACGGCAGGTTTTGCGTGGAAGTGGGAAACGAAGAAACACAAAGACGCGTTCGACATCGTCATTGAGGGCATCCCTAAACGTTGGAACTCGAGTCAAAAGGATTGGGTTAACTCCCCCAACGCCGTCAACGAGGTCGGATGCATCCACACGGTGCAGGGCTACGACCTCAACTACGGCTTCGTAATTCTGGGGCCAGACATTTACTACGACAACGACAAAGGGGGCGTCTGCGTTAACAAGGCAAACTTCAAAGATACCGTCGCAAAGAAAAAGGCAAGCGACGACGACCTAAGAAAGATTATCGTCAACGCCTACTACGTTCTCATGACGCGTGGCATGCTGGGAACGTTTCTTTATGTATGCGACCCGGCGCTCAAGGAGTATTTGTCACGGTATATCCCGGTGATATAGACCTAACGCCCGCCCTCCCCCATGTAACAATCCTGTAAATCATAGCGGCGCACTCGAGTTTTACCGTGATGCGGTCGCGCCCGGCGCTCCACTGTGCTAAAGTATCCCGAACGTTCAAACGACTACGAGGGGAACTAGAAGATGGCACGTGTGCACAACTTCTCAGCTGGCCCGGCCGCACTGCCCACAAGCGTGCTCGCCGAGGTCGCCGACGAGATGATGGACTACCGCGGTTGCGGCATGTCCGTGCTCGAGATGAGCCATCGATCTAGCATGTACCAGCAGATCATCGACGACGCCGAGGCAACCCTGCGCCGTCTGCTGAGCATCCCCAACAACTACCGCGTCCTGTTTTTGCAGGGCGGCGCCACGCTGCAGTTTGCGGGCATCCCCATGAACCTCATGCGCCGCGGCCGCGCCGGCTACGTCGTGACCGGCAACTTTGCCAACAAGGCGTACAAGGAGGCCGCCAAGTACGGCGAGACCGTGCTGCTCGCGAGCTCCGAAGACACCAATTTCGACCACATTCCCAACATGGCCGACATCAACGCGCGCATTGCCGCCGAGGCCGCGGGCGACGGGCTCGACTACGTCTACATCTGCCAGAACAACACTATCTTTGGCACCATGTTCCACGAGCTGCCCGATTGCGGCGACGTACCGCTGGTCGCCGATGTCTCGAGCTGCTTTTTGTCACAGCCGCTCGACGTCGAGCGCTACGGGCTCATCTACGCCGGCGCGCAGAAAAACGCCGGCGCCGCGGGCGTGACCGTGGTCATTGTGCGCGACGACCTCATCGCCGAAGGCCCCGCCTTTGCGCAAACGCCGCAGTACCTGGACCTCAAGACCCAAGCCGCCAAGGGCTCCATGCTCAACACGCCCAACACCTTTGGCATCTACGTGTGCGGCAAGGTGTTCCGTTGGGTCGAGCAGACCGGCGGACTTGCCGCCATGGCCGAGCGCAACTGGGCCAAGGCCAACCTGCTCTACGACCTGCTCGAGCACAGCGAACTGTTCCATGGCACCGCGCAGGCCGACAGCCGCTCCATCGCCAACGTCACCTTCCGCACCGGCGACGCCGAGCTCGATGCGGCCTTTGTCGCAGGCGCGGCCGAGCACCAGATTCAAAACGTCAAGGGCCATCGCCTGGTGGGCGGTATGCGCGCCAGCGTCTACAACGCCGTAACCATGGAGGACGTGCAGGCACTGGCCTCGTACATGAAGGACTTCGAAGCGCAGCATAGTTTGAGTCCGCGATCTAACTAGCCCGCAACGCGCGGACGACTAGCCACTTCAAACCACCTGTTTAAACCAAACCTGCTAAGGAGTTTTCCATGCGCAAGATTAAGACCATCGACGACATCACCAAGGACGGCAAAGTCGAGTTTGGCGAGGGCTACGAGTTTGTGGGCACCGCCGAGGAGGCCGACGCCATCCTGATGCGCTCCACCGACCTGCACGGCTACGAGCTGCCCGAGGGCATCCGCGCCATCGCCCGCTGCGGCGCCGGCGTCAACAACATCCCCGTCGAGGAGTACGCCAAGAAGGGCGTCGTCGTCTTTAACTCCCCCGGCGCCAACAGCAACGCCGTCAAGGAGCTCGTCCTGGGCATGCTGGTGCTTTCGAGCCGCGGCGTGGTGCAGTCTATGAATTGGGTGCGCGACAACGCCGACGACCCCGAGATCCAGGTCGATGCCGAGAAAGCCAAGAAGGCCTTTGTGGGCCGCGAGCTCAAGGGCAAGCGCATCGGCGTCATCGGTCTGGGTAACGTGGGCTCCAAGGTCGCCAACGCCTGCGTCGACCTGGGCATGGACGTCTACGGCTACGATCCGTTCATTTCCGTCGAGCACGCGTGGGTGCTGAGCCGCGAGGTGCAGCGCGTGGGCACGCTCGAGGACCTCTGCCGCGGCTGCGACTACCTCACCGTGCACGTGCCCAGCAAGGCCGACACCATCGGCATGATCAGCACCGAGCAGATTAACCTGCTGGCACCCGACGCCGTGCTCATCAACTACGCACGCGAGACCATCATTGACGAGGACGCCGTCGACGCCGCCCTGCGCGAGGGCAAGCTCAGCTGGTTTAGCTGCGACTTTGCCACGCCCAAGACCGTCAAGATGCCCAATACGTTTATCACCACGCACTCGGGCGCCGGCACCGGCGAGGCCGAGGCCAACTGCGCCGATATGGCCATCAGCGAGCTCAAGGATTACCTGGAGAACGGCAACATCGCACATAGCGTCAACTACCCCGCCTGCAGCATGGGCAAGGCGCGCGCCGCGAGCCGCATCGCCTGCCTGCACGCCAACGTGCCCAACATGATCGGCCAGATCACGGCGATCCTGGCCAAGGACAACGCCAACGTGCAGCGTATGACCAACGAGTCTGCCGGCGAGAACGCCTACACCATGTTCGACACCGACGAGCACCTGGACGGCAGCACCATCGAGGCGCTCAAGCAGATTCCGTCGATGTATCGTGTGCGCGTGATCAAGTAGCGTCGGCGCCAAGCCTGCCAGACAGGCCAGGAAGTCCATTCGCCCCCCGTTTTCACGAAACGGGGGGCGAATTCGTTGCTCCGGCTGGTTTTGAAAATGCTACCCTGTACAAGTTTTTTCGGATAATCGACAGTCATACTCAAATCACTGAGCGCACCTGCTTTTATAAACAGCTTTATCAGGGGTTTTAGTAGCTAAAAATCGATCTCTATATGCCAAATTAAAGTTGACTGTCCATTTTCCGAAATAACTTGTTCTGGGTAGCACTTTTAGAGCCAATTCCGGGGAGCAATTGAAGCCTTTTCGCAACTAAAACCCTGGTTCCCGCGACCGTTTTCCACCCGCGCGGCTACATTCCCGCCCAATCGATAAAAATCTCCTCACGAAGCCGCCGTTCGAGCTCCTGCTGCCGCGGCGTCTTGTCTTTCAACGGCATATCGAGATAGGACATGATGAGTTCCATCACTACGCGGAAGGCATCGGAGTCGACCAACTGACCATAAGTCATCAGTACGACAGGATATCCCATGGTTTGCAGGGCCGTCGTTCGATCGGAGTCCGAGATCTTGGATTCTATGGATCCGTGAATGGCTTTACCTTGACATTCAACCAAGCACTCTCGGCTGCCGTCCTTATTTGACAGCAGGATATCGGCGTAGCGCCTATCAAGCCCCGAAATCAGGCGGGCGCTGTGCGTCATGCGAATCTCGACATTATTGGTGAGGTGCAGCCCTTCGCCGCCGCGCAGCCTCGTAAGGCCAAACAGCATCGAAGCTTGGACCTCAAGCGGCGATGCCACAACCCCCGTAATGCATTTTGCGGCACGTATGAACGATTTAGCACCACGGAGCCCCTGGATCTTATTGGCGTACTCCGTTAGTTCAGAGAACTCGATCAAGGGAGGTCGTTTCCACAAGTCCGTTGGATTCCCCGAGGCATCCTTTACGTTTTCCCAGCTCAACCGTGCGTCACCCCACCGGCCCCCATATGCCTGTTCAAGTGCCAACTTTACCTGGGTCGCAATCTTGCACACGGCAAAGGTGCCGCACATCTCATACATGAACATGATCAGACGCTCGTTTGAGACCGAGGAAGCCAGGGTCAGCAGGGTAAAGAGCGGGGACGCGACATCAAGGCCAAACTCTGTTTGCCGCACGGAGTCAAACGGCCTCTCCCCGTTCCAAACATGCCTGACAATGCGACCGCCCTTACGTCCGCAGCCGCCCTGTGCCAACACGTGTAATGGTGTGCCCAGGAAATGCTTGACGAGCGGATGCTCACAAAGACGCTCCCTGCGTGGATCGTCCACAGAATCGGGCAGGTCCGGCATTATTGCCAAAACCTGTGGAGGTATCCGGTGATACCGAAAGGCAGATATGTCGCACAGCATGTCGTCCATGAAAGGTACGTACCCACTACGTCGTTTGCGAGCCCGCCCGGACGGCAGACGCGATGGCTCGGCCTGCGAACGGTAAATACTGCTACGTGCACGTCGCGAATCTGCAGGTGGCTTTCAATCGGTTTGGAAAGCAGACTGATTGTATGGTTGATGAGGACTTTGTCTGGCCGCTTGCGCAGGAGCTTGTGAAGATTGACAGCTCGGACCCCGGCGCGTATAAGGGCGAGATCGAACAACATATCAAAGACCTGGTCGAGACATATGTTGCCAAACTCGATTCGCCCGTGCTGGACACCGCAGAGATACGCGAGCTCGAAGTGTTCCCCGGGCGCCGCAACCTTATGATTACCGTGTCGCCGATGACGTGACGGACGCAGACACGACCGTCGGTTTCTTTACCGGCTACACCGACACCGCCGTCATTGCCGGCAAGACAGGTAACCACAATTGCATGAGCTACGGCCCCGGCTCGTTGGTGCTCACGCATAAGCCCAACGAGCCGGAGCCCATGCCGATATCGTTCGCTGCCAGAACGTGCTCATCGCGCTTGTCGACAACACGCTCTGGGACGCAAGCGTCCAAGTTGGGGCATAATAAGCCGCGAACAAACCAACTCACGCGTTAGGACCGCCCATGAAAGCACTTCCGTTTCCCTGCATCCGCCCAGCTCAGGACCGCGTGCTCGAGGCGCTGCCGCAGATGGGCGACATCCTAAGCGGCAACGACGCCCTGCGCGGCGCCATTGCCGACGGGCTCGTGCTCAAAGATCCGGGCGCGGCGTATTACGTGTACGAATGCTCCGGAGAGCCAGGGCGCGTGACGGGCGTTGTGGCAATTTGCCCGGTCGGCGTACTGACGGGCGACGGCGCGACCCCCGCAGATGCGGCCGCAGCCGCCCGTGCAATCGCCGAGCTTAAGGTGCAGCCGCGCCCCGTGTCGCTCGCCTACGAGGCCTCGCCCGTTATGGATATCATCCTCGGTGCCGCCAAAGAGGGCGCGTCGCTCTATGCCGTCACCGACCCCGCCGGCATTACGCACCGCGCGTGGGAGGTCAAGCGCGAGGACGCCGTTGCCGCCATCCGAGCCATGCTCGACCAGGCACCGGAGCCGACGCCGGCAGACGACCCCACCTATGCTGCCGCGCTAGCAGGGGCGGCGCAGCTCCTGGCAGACGAAGCCCGCGCAGCCGGCTCCTACACGGGCAAAGAGCCGTTCAACTTTACCGTTGCCGCGTTATTCCCCGCCGCGCAGGTTGCCGGCGGCGCACCGCAGGTTCCGACCGGTTTGCTGACCCACCAGATCGCACGGTTCTAACAGGGCCTAAACGCCCGGCACAAAGACTCGGCAGCTCGACAAACAAGGTGCGGGGATACATGCGCATGCATCCCCGCACCTTTCGCATCGAGCAATGATGTCGGCAATCCGCATCGCCACGCCCGCGCTACCCGCGCTGCGGACCCGCTGCCGCCACGAGCGGCTCAAGACCCAGCTCGCGCGCATAATCTTCTTGCGTAAAGACTTCGACCAGTTCAAACGTATCCGTCGCATCGTCAAACGCAAAATGCAGCACCGAGCAGTTGCCCGGAACGCGCTCGCGCTCGTCGGCCGCCGCTCCCCTCACGTGGTCCAAAAATTCCTTGATGGACGAGGCGTGGCTCACCGCGAGCACGCACTCGTGGTCCGGACGTCGCATAAGATCGGTCAACGTCGCCACCATGCGCTCGCGCACCTGCATCTGCCCCTCGCCGCCAAATTGGCGGTAGAAGTCACGCCACGGACGCTCGGGCATGAGCATCACGCGCTCGGCCTCAAAGTCGCCAAAGAACCACTCACGCAGGCCGTCCAGGCGCTCGTACGCCAAGCCTGGCCACAAGTTGGCGATAGTCTGCTCGGTGCGGTGCAGCGTAGAGGTGTAGGCGTGGTCGGGCTCGATGCCACGCGCTCGCAAGAACATGCCAGCGCGCGCCGCCTGCTCGCAGCCCAACTGCGTGAGCGGCGAATCACTCCAGCCCTGAATAATGCGCTTGAGGTTAAATATCGTCTGTCCATGACGGACCAGATACAGGTCTTTATTCATAGGGGTCCTTTCGTTCGTTACCAATCAAGGAGCGAAAACGCCCCGTCGCAATAGCCAAAATGAAGCACGGCACCGTTGTCGGGCTGTCCTCCCCCGCCGGCCACATACTCAAGAAACTCCTGGCAGGCTGAGCCGTGGGAAACCGCCAGCACGCAGTCGTGCTGCGGCCTGGCCATGATGCGGGACAGCGCCGCGACCATGCGCGACTGAAGCCGCACTTCCGACTCGCCGCCAAAGGCCACCGGATAATCGCCCCAGGGCTGCGGCGGCATCTCGCGATTTGATGTGCCCTCCAGCGAGCCCAAGTGCCACTCGCGCAGGTCGTCGACCGGCTCTACGGGAAGGCCCTCGCCAACGATAAGCTCGGCCGTATGCCGCGCCCGGCCCAACGGCGAGGAATACACATGATCAAAGACCACGCCACGCGCCGCAAACGCCGTACGCGCCGTCAGCGCCTGCTCGCGCCCGCGCGTCGTAAGCGGCGAATCGTGCCAGCCCTGCAAAATGCTCTGCACATTGAGCTCAGTCTGCCCATGCCGCACCAAATACAGATCGGCCACAAGCCCTCCCCTCGCACCACCGCAAAGGGGACAGGCACCTTTGTAGTGGTTTTGCCGCCGGATCGCGCCGCAACGACGCAGCTACACCAGCACGTCGGCAAGCGGGCGCTTGGGCACGTGATGCACCCGCGCCTCGTCGCGCCAGTAATTTATAGAGCCGTCGGGGTTGGAATTGATCGCGTCGATAACCTGGGTCTCGGCCGGCACGCCAAAGGCCATGATCAGCTTGAGCTCGTATTTGTCGTTATCGAGCCCCATCGCATCGATCGCGTGGGGCGTAAAGGCCTTGAACATGCAAGCCGCTACCTCGGGCGTTGCGCTGCGCGCGGCGAGCATCATCGTCTGAGCCGCGATGCCCGTGTCGACCTCGGTGATAGGCGCGGCGGGCTTGCCGGGAACGGTGCGCTCAGCAAGAACTGCGACGTAGCCGGTCGGACGCTCGCCCTCGGCAGGGCCTGCCCAGTCCTTGAGCGCGCCGGCCCATGCAAGCTCGTCAAATAAGCTCGCACACTTCTCGGCATCGCTCACCACATGAAAACGTAGGCGCTGAGCGTTGGCGCCGCAAGGGGCCAGGTGCGCCAGCTCTGCCAGCTCGAGCAAAAACTCGCGCGGCACGCGCATGGACTCGTCAAAACGGCGGCATGTGCGGGCGCGACGAACCAGCGCATCAAACGTTTCCAAGCCAAGCTTTTCGCGGCCTTGCTTTGCCATCGACTCCACGCTCGACGGCGCCGCGGGAACAGCTTCGTTCATAGAGACCCCCAATAAAAGGCAATTGTTCTTAGGAAAATCTAACCTAAAACGCAGGCAATAACGAACAGAGCCGCAATGTTCTACACCTGTTGAATAGAATATCGCGACACAGGGAACAACGAAAACAAATCGGGGCCTTTGGGTTACACTTCGCCCTCCCCGACCCTTACGCCAGCGCCTTTAGGCGATACTGGTTGTAACGATTAAGGCTTACGCCACGCGGAAAGGAGACCTCATGGGCATCTTTAAGAACGATGACAAGCAATCGAACGCGTTTGGATTTGACGAGAAAAGCATGGCAGGCAAGGCCGTCAAGGCCGTGCGCTGGATTTACGCCATCACGGGCGTCTTGGCGCTCGTCGCCGGCATCGCACTGCTGTTTGCGCCCGCCAAGTCCCTCGTCTTCCTAACGACCGTCCTGGGCTTCTACTTTGTAATCACGGCCGCGATCAGGCTGTTTACCGCTGTTTTCGAACCGCTGCTGCCCACCGGTTGGCGCGTTACGAGCATCATCGCCAACCTGCTCATTATCCTGGGCGGCGTGGTGATCCTGCGCAACCAGGCCTTCTCGGCCGCGACACTCACCACGCTTGTAGTGGTCGTCGCCGGCTTTGGCTGGATTGTCGAAGGTGTCATGTCCATTCTGGAATCCGAGCTTTCGTCTAACCGCGCCCTCGCTATCCTGAGCGGCGCGCTCTCCATCATCGCCGGCGTGTTCGTGTTTATCTATCCGCTGTGGTCGGCAAAGATGCTCGTCATCTTTAGCGGCGCCGCGCTCCTGGTGTTTGGCGTGACGCTGATTATTCGTGCTATCCGCTTTGGCAAGCTGGTGCGCTAGATGCCGCGAACGCTGTTTATTGATGCTGACGCCTGCCCGGTCACGCGTGAGTCGATCGACTGCGCGCGGCGGGCGGGCGTCGCCGTGGTGATTGCCGGCAACAGCACGCAGAACCTGGAGCGGCACATTCGCCGCGACGACCCGCGCGATGCCGAGCACGCGCGACGCGGCTTTTGGGTCACCACGCTCGACGTGAGCGTGGGCGCCGATAGCGCCGACTTTGCCATTGTCGAGCGTCTGCAGGCGGGCGACGTGGTCGTGACGCAGGACATTGGCCTGGCGAGCATGGTGCTCGGCCGCGATGCCGCCGCCATCGGTGTGCGCGGGCGCGTGTACGACAAGGCGACCATCGACATGCAGCTGTTTATTCGCCACGAGGAAAAGAAAGTGCGCCGCGCTGGCGGTCACACCCGCGGGCCGGCGGCTTTCACCAGCGAAGACTGCGCCCACTTTAAGCGCAACCTCACCGAGCTGCTCCGCTAACCAAGGCAGATTTTAGGACATGCATAAAATCTGCCTTTTTGTTTTGGACGGTGTGAGCGCTCAGGATCCATGGCTCAACAAAAAACGGGCTTCAAAATGCCATGCGCCGCCGCATTGTGCAGGCGCCGAGCATGGCTATTTTGAAGCCCGTTTTGTTAGGCCTACTTAGAGGCCGAAGGCAGATAAAACGAGGCCCCAGCCAGCGCCGATGACGTACATCATGATCAGGAACACAGCGTTTTCGCGGGCGCTGCGGTTGGTGCGGAACAGCACCAGATAACCCACACCGGCAGAGATGAGCGTGCCGGCGAGCATCGGTGCCAGCTGCAGCGCGCCCTCCAGGTACAGCTGCGTGATGACCACGCTCGCCGAGCAGTTAGGAATCAGCCCGACAAGCGCCGAACCCAGAACGGCGAGCGTCTCGTTGCCGCGCAGGAACTGCTCGATTGCGGACTCGCCAAAGGTCTCGAGCACGGCGACCAGAATCAGCGTCACCAGGAAAATGAATACCGATACCTGCACGGTATGCGAGATGGCGCTGCGGATAATCGACAGGACGGGCGCACCTTCGTGTGAGTGGGAGTGACCGTGGTCATGATGGTGTTCATGCTCGCCCTCATGACCGCAATCGTGGCCATGTCCGTGTTCGCGCTCGTCCTCATCCTCGTCTTCATCACAACCGCAATGGTCGCGCTCGCACAGCTCATGGATGTGGTCGGCGCTCACGCCCGCCTCGGCAACCTCGTCGATGATGTCACCGCCGCTGTGGTCGTCATGCGCGCAGTTAACGTGCGCCGGATTGACAGTGGTCCCCAACACGGTACGACGAATCGCCGCATGCGCGCGGGCGTTGCGACGCAGGCCACGAATGGCAGCATCCACGATAAAGCCCGTGACCAGCGCGATCAGCGCTTTCGAAGCCAAAAGCATCGCCATAGTCTGCACGGGAACCTGCTCAGCAAGTAGCAGCGGAAGCATCTCGTCGGAGGTCGAGAGAAACACCGCCACCAGGGTCCCCAGCGTCACGACGCGACCGGCGTACAGCGTTGCCGCCATTGCCGAAAAGCCGCACTGCGGCACCATGCCCAGCAGCGAGCCAACCACGGGGCCAGCGGCGCCGGCACGCTTAATGGCGCCGTTAACGCGGTCGCCCGCAACATGCTCAAGCGTCTCGAGGACCAGATATGTCACCAACAAGAACGGCACCAGCGAGAGCGTGTCCTTGCCGGCGTCGAGCAGAATATCAATCAGCAAATCCATGACGGATGGAACCTTTCGTGTCTTTCGGCAGCATTGTAAAAGTCCTAGCGTTCAACTAGGGTATTGTAATTGTCCTAGGCGCGATGCCAGTAGTTGCCCATGGTAAACTATCATCTCGCCATAACTCGACAAACCCGAGCCGCACGACGCGGCCCGTCCAAGGAGCAGTTATATGAACGTTTCACAAGCACTCGAATACGAGCGCCAGCCGTTTATCCCCATGTTTATCTACGGCGACCACGGCGCCATGGAGTCCGAGCGCCAGAAAGGCGAAGAGGCCCTCAAGGTGCTCGAGACCGAATACTTTACCGCCGAGGACGACCCCGGCTTCGATTTTGCCACCGTGCGCGACCTGGCCGACCGCAACCGCGACCTGTGCGACCAGATTGGCGAGGCGCGCCTGCGCAACGTAACGCCCGCGACGCTTTCGCGCGGTCTGTCCGACGCCGACGCCTGCGCCGCCATCGGCAAGATGCAAAAGCGCACCGCCGCGTCCGTCATGCGCGAGATTCGCGGCGACCGCGACGCGCTCGGCGTCGCCTACGCCCGCAAGCCCATTCAGGGCACGGTGCTCGGCATCGACATCGAGACCACCGGCCGCGCACCCGAGCGCGGCTATATCATCAACGTGGGCTGGGAGATCATGGAGCTCACCAGCGACGCCGTCCCGCACGACGCCGAGGCACACTACTGCGGTCTGCCCGATATCTACCGCGGCGAGGATGTGCCGTTGTCGAATATCCACCACATCACCTGGGACGACATCGACGGCAAAACGCCGTTCCGCGAGAACAAAGAGCTGCAAAAGCAGCTGCTCAAGCTTATGAAGAAGTACCCGTACATGGCGCACAACGCCGCCTTTGAAGACAGCTGGTTCAAGATCCACTTGGACGGTTACGCCGAGGCACGCCGCGCCGGCAAGATCATCGTCATCGACTCGCGCCAGATCTGCCGCAGCCTGGACGCCGACGTGCGCTCGCTCCCCCGCGAGTCCGCGCCCGCCGCGCTCGAGAACTGGGCGCGCCGCCGTGGCACCCTCGCCGCCGACGCCAACGAGCAGCATCTGGGCCTCGACGACACCGACCTCATGCTCCGTACCGTCCAGGCCGAGTTCAACCTCAAGAACCTGTTTGCCAAGTAGAAACGCCTGCGACAAACCCCGGGGGTAGATCACGAGCGGCCTCGCAGCGGAAAACCCCGCAGCGGGGCCGCCCTACGTTCCACAGATAGATCTGCCATCACAAATTCTGAACCCTCATTTTGAACGATTTCGGCCAATTCCCGACACGTAATTCGTTGTCGGATGGCGATGCATCGATATCAAATGTGCAGCAATTGAGTATTTCTATGCTATAGCCAAGCTGCGAAAACTTTTATTTAGGGCATACCAACCCATAATTGCGTCAAGCTTTTGGTCAGCATTTGGTTAGACCTCTAAAACGACTTTTTCACTCAGCGCCATCAACACGGCATTAGCTGACACGATATATACCATGAGTATCGTATTGTCACATACCACTGCAAAAGCGGTCTACCAGGCCGCGCATTCGGTGTCTGCGAAAGGCATCGAGTCCTGTAACCCTGCCGCGATTTACGGATCATGTCCCACCGGAACGCTCCTTGACGCAGCCGCAGAATGGCTCACCAAACATGATGTTTCCCTCGACGCGAATGATTCCCTCGAGGTGATGGTGTTTGATCGCAGGAATGCGCGCCATGCAATGAACTGTCAATGCCACGTTTCTTCAAAACGATTCTCGAACTCACGCTTTATAGAGCTTGAAGATGGCATCT
>OHVW01000385.1_pt1 | contig 17967 bp, 15 predicted proteins | sample 1579601 | NCBI WGS metagenome assembly OHVW01 (sample SAMEA3882549, study PRJEB24775) | human gut metagenome | biome: human-associated habitat; feature: intestine environment; material: feces | place: Netherlands | collected 2009/2010 | reverse complement strand
AGCATTTCAAGGAGTTTTAAGCAATGATAAGTGTGTTATTTGTCTGCCACGGCAATATCTGCAGATCAACCATGGCCGAGAGTGTTTTTACGCACAAAGTAAAAACGCTCGGCCTTTCAGATCAGTTTTTGATCGACAGTTTTGCAACAAGTACAGAGGAGATTGGGAATCCACCTCACAGAGGAACAGTGAACAAGCTGAGAGAAGTGGGAATACCACTGGTTCCGCACAGAGCGAAGCAGATTACGTGGGCGGATTATGAAAAATCCGATTATATTATTGGTATGGATTCTGCTAATATGCGTAATCTTAACAGGATGCTGAAGAATGACCCGGAAGAGAAGCTTTATAAGTTTCTGACTTTTGCCGGATCAGGACGGGATATTGCGGATCCTTGGTATACAGGAAATTTTGACGAAACTTATGAAGATATACAGGAAGGTTGTGAGGGATTTCTGGATTATCTGGAGAAACATGGAGAAATCCATTACTGATATTTCGGAATGAGACACAAATCTGAAACAATACAAAAGGTATGACAGCAAAAGGCAGCGGAAGCTGCTTTTTCTGTCGATGAAAACTTCTTTACAAATCTGAAAACTTCTATTATACTTGTCCATACAGCAGGCAACTCAGATTCAGCAGAGAAATCTGCTCTCTGCAATTCTACAGTGGAAGTTCTTTCCACAGAAATATCTAATCATGTTATCAGATCAGAATCATTTTGTGCGTCGTTGTGAGAACGCACAGGATTTTGTCGGGACATTCGTCCGCTTTGTTTCACAGAAAGGAAATTAAATATGGAAAAAAGTTATGAAACTTTTGTCACGGACTTGAGAAAGCTTCTTCTTGCGGCTATGGACCTGAAGGAAGAAGAAATTTATTTTTCAAACGATGGAGAAAAATATGGCTGTTTGGGAGATAGGCTATTTGTAGAGAGTGGTCATATGGAAAAGGCAAAAACAGTCTGCGGGTTGCATACAGAAGAGCTTTATAAAAGGTACTGTCAGGAACATTCTTTTGAAAATATCGTTCATGATTGTGTTAGGGAGATAAAAAAAGTCAGTGAAAATTGTGTGCTATGTGATTTGGACGATCTGAAAGATTATGAGAAGGTAAAAAGCAGACTTTTTATTCGACTTCTGAATGCAGATAAAAACAGGACTATACTGAAGGAGTTGGTTCATCACAAAATCGGAGATATTGCTTTAGTGGTTTATTATCTTGCAGGAGAAAAAGAGGGATATGTTCTGAGTGCAAAGATCAAGAAAAGCTTTGTGGAGAAATGGGGAAAAGATGCGGATACTGTTTTCGAAGCTGCTCTAATAAATACATATTTTATCAGTCCACCAAGAATCTATCATTGGGAAAAAATGCTGTTTGATAAGACATATGAAGGAGATAATTTCATGGATATCCTTGGAACATACCATCCAAATAAAGGGATTGCCGGGAATTGCCTGAGTACAGAAAAGCGTACTAATGGAGCGGCAGCAATCTTTTTGCCCGGGGTAGCCAGACGTCTTTCTGAACTTCTGGGGTCAGACCTGTATCTGGTTTTTACCAGTGTTCATGAAGTAATGGTCCATAATGCGGATGTGGTTTATCCGGAAGATTTGAAAGAAGTTTTAAGTGATACGCTCGAGAAAGCAACTCCGGAAGAGGACTATCTGACATCTTCCATTTATCGATACAGCAGAAGGAGTGGTGAATTCTCTGTGGAATTGAAATGAGCTAAAGAGAGGTGACATATGGAAGTGCTTTGAGTTTATCGTTATTTGGGCATTAGAACAGAAATTAAGGCCGGAATCCATCATAAAGAATGAAATTCCGGCCAGGTTCTTTCCATGTGTTATGCTGTTTGTCTAACTATTATAAGAGTTCTTTTTTTGTGGTTTAGCTGAGAAGTGCGGAATCGTTGGAAAATTCTTCACCGCTGGCTTCTTCGAATTTGTCCAGGAGATCTTTGACTGTAAGCTTTTTCTTTTCTTCGCCCTGGATATCCAGAATGATCTTTCCCTCCCACATCATGATCAGACGATTGCCGTGAGTGATTGCATCACGCATGTTATGGGTGATCATCATGGTTGTCAGATGATCGCGGTTTACGATCATGTCTGTGATCTCGAGAACCTTGGCTGCAGTCTTCGGATCAAGAGCAGCAGTGTGCTCATCCAGAAGAAGAAGCTGAGGCTTCTTTAAAGTTGCCATCAGAAGTGTCAATGCCTGACGCTGGCCACCGGAGAGGAGTCCGACTTTGGAAGTGAGCCGGTCCTCAAGACCAAGACCGAGAATCTTCAGGAGTTCGTGGTATTCTTCCCGTTCCTGGCGGGTAATGCCCGGACGGAGAAGGCGGGATTTTCCGCGGCGTTTGGCAAGAGCGAGATTTTCTTCAATTCCCATAGTTGCAGCAGTTCCGGTCATAGGATCCTGGAATACACGGCCAAGATACGCGGCTCTTTTATATTCGGAAAGTTTTGTGACATCGGTTCCACCGATAATGATTTTTCCGGAATCTACAGGCCAGGCACCTGCAACTGCATTCAGCATAGTGGATTTTCCGGCGCCGTTTCCTCCGATGACTGTAACAAAATCACCTTCGTTCAGATGAAGATCCACGCCGTTTAAAGCAACCTTTTCATTGATGGTGCCCGGATTAAATGTTTTATGTATATCGATCAGTTTCAGCATGATCATTTACCTCCCTGTTTGGCTTTTGTAAAGTATTTGCCCTTCCAGTATGGGAAAGCAAGGAACAATGCGACGACGAGTGCGGAAAGCATTTTCAGAAGGTCTGTATCAATTCCCATCCAGATAACAATTTGAAGTACCAGATAATAAAGAATAGAACCAAATACAACGCTTAACAGCTTCAGTGCAAAGTTGCGGAAAATACGGCTGAAGATCGCTTCACCGATAATTACTGCAGCAAGACCGATAACGATAGAACCACGTCCCATGTTGATATCTGCAAATCCCTGGTACTGTGTGAGAAGAGCGCCGGAAAGAGCAACAAGTCCGTTGGAAAGCATCAGTCCCAGAACCTTATTGCGGTCTGTGTTGATACCCTGTGCACGGGACATGCTTGGATTACATCCGGTCGCACGCAGGGAACATCCGAGTTCAGTTCCGAAGAACCAGTAAAGGACTGCAATCAGAATGATGATCATAATTGCTACGATAAAAAGCGTATTCTGTGTCAGAGCAACACCCTTGACACGTCGAAGGGATACCAGAAGATTAAATTTATCAACATTGATCGCCTGGTTTGCTTTTCCCATGATCTTTAGGTTGATAGAATAAAGGGAAAGCTGTGTCAGGATTCCGGCAAGGATAGCCGGGATGCCCATAAAGGTATGAAAAATACCAGTGGCAAGACCGGCCAGAAGTCCGGCTCCTGTTGCAACCAGCATGGACACCCATACATTGTGTCCGCTGAGCATCATCATGATACAAACAGCGCCGCCTGTACATAAAGTTCCGTCAACGGTAAGATCCGCAATATCAAGAATGCGGAATGTAATGTACACACCGATCGCCATGATTCCCCAGATAAGCCCCTGTGCGGCAGCTCCTGGAAGTGCGGTTATTAAACTCATAATCTGCATGTTAAATTATCCTCCTCTTTTTTATGCACGAACAGCGAGAAGGGGAACTCCCTTCTCGCTGTATCAGTGTATAATAGGTTTTTTACCGATTATTCAGCTGTTTTATCTGTTTCGATTGCTTCATATCCATCCGGAATTTTAATACCAAGCTCGTCACAGATGTCTTTGTTGTATTCTTTTGTGAATTTTGGTGCATATTCAATCGGCATTTTGGAGATATCTTTACCATCCTGAAGGATGCTGACTGCCATTTCGCCGGTTTTGTATCCAAGATCATAGTAGCTGATGGAAAGTGTTGCAACACCACATGCCTGGCAGATACCTTCTTCACCAGCGATTACCGGAACCTTTGCCGGAAGACAGATGTTGTTGATGATCTCAGTATTGGATGCTACAGTATTATCTGTAGGTGCATAGATCACATCACTGTCATTGGCAGCTGTGGTAACAACGGATGAAAGATCGTTGGAATCAGAGAATGCATAATCTTCACAGGTATAACCAAGCTTCTCAAGAGCATCTTTTACTGTATCTACCTGATACTGGGAGTTTGGCTCTGCTGAGCAGTAGAGAAGTCCGACATTTTTTGCATCCGGGAAAAGCTCATGGAGCATATCGGCCTGCTCATCAAGAGGAGCAAGATCAGAAGTACCGGAAATGTTCCCGCCTACTGTTCCGTCAAAGTCATCGATTCCAAGAGCGACACCATATTCGGTAACGGCTGTTCCAAGGATTGGGATATCGGAAGTTCCGGCAGCTGCAGCCTGAAGAGATGCGGTTGCGTTTGCAAGGATCAGGTCTGCCCCTTCTGAAACAAAGCTGTTGATAATGGTAGAACAGGTATTAGAATCACCCTGTGCATTTTGCTCGTCAAATTTTACGGAATCACCCATCTTTTCAGTGATGGCATCCTCAAAACCCTTGGTTGCGGCATCCAGTGCGTCATGCTGGACCAGCTGGCAGATACCTATTGTGTAAGTCTTTTCTTCTTTGGCGCTTACTGTGGCAGCACAGGTTCCTGTTACAAGAGCTGCTGCGAGTACAGCTGTTAAAATACGCTTTTTCATATTGTTTTCCTCCTCACGATGTTGCTATATTTTTGGATTATTTAAAAATACAACACTGATTGTGTTAATATAACACTTTAACGCTTAAAAGTCAAGAAGAATTAACGTGAAAATATGTTGAGTAAACAGATCCGGAAAACAAAATAAAGCATGAAATGAAATGCAGGCACAGGAAAAAACATACAGTCATATCATATTGTGAATGAAATTCTTAAGGAGAAAGAACATGGCATATAAAATCGTTCTGGATGCCGGACATGGTGGAGAAGATCCGGGTGCTGTTTATAAAGATCGCAAGGAAAAGGATGACAATTTGAAACTGACCCTTGCAGTAGGAAAGATCCTGGAAGAGAATGGCGTAGATGTGGTTTATACCAGGACTACAGATGTTTATCAGACTCCTTTTGAAAAAGCGAAAGCTGCAAATGAAGCTGGAGCAGATTTTTTTATTTCTTTTCATCGCAACAGCAGTTCCAAGCCGGAACAATACAATGGAGTTGAAGTACTGGTCTATGATAAGAAAGGCATTAAATATCAGATGGCACAGAATATCCTGGGAGCATTGGGAGAACTGGGGTTTCGGGAACTGGGCGTAAAAGAACGTCCGGGGCTGGTAGTGCTCCGGCGCACAAAAATGCCGGCACTTTTGATCGAGACCGGATTTATAAACTCGGAAAAGGATAATCAGCTTTTTGAAAAAAAATTCGAAGAGATTGCCAGAAGCATCGCAGATGCCATTCTGGGAACATTGAATGAGGAAACGGTGGAAGAGCCATTGTATTATCGGGTACAGACAGGAGCATTTCGAAATCGGGAAAATGCAGACAGGATGTTGTATCAGCTGACAGATCAGGGATTTCCGGCGTTTATCCTGAGAGAGAATGATCTTTACAAAGTTCAGGTAGGAGCATATATGCAGCTAGGAAATGCGGTCAATATGGAACAAAGGCTGAGGGACAGTGGATATAGCACAGTGATCGTTACAAAATAGAAAACAGATGATCTGTTAGTGCATCTGCCACGAAAGAGTGATATGATTAGGCAATACAGAAAGCTGGATAAGGGATACCTGTCAGATAAATATCTTTTGATCCGGGATTTAGCTGCAGATGGTAAAGAAAGGACATAGAAAATAATGTACGAAGAGTTTCTGAAACAGATAGAAGATTTCATGTTTATAGAAGATAAGCCGGAAAAAGCGGATGTGATCTTTGTTCCGGGAAACGGATATCCTCAAATGGCGGAAAAAGCAGCGGAGCTTTACAGGAATGGGTTTGCACCAAAGATCCTGCCCAGTGGAAGATACAGTATCACAGCAGGGAGATTTACAGGAGTTCTTGACAAGAAAGAATGTTATTGTGGGACATACAAAACGGAATGGGATTTTTTGAAAGATGTTCTGATGCAGAATGGTGTACCGGAAGAAGCGATTCTGAAAGAAGATCAGGCAACCTACACTTATGAGAACGCAATTTATTCCCGGCAGGTAACAGACAGAGAATACCTGGATATCAAAAAGGCGATTCTCTGCTGTAAAACCTGTCATGCAAGACGTGCGTTGATGTATTACAAGTTGCTTTATCCGGATACGGAATTCTTTGTGAGTTCGTGTTGTGTGGATTCTATAGATAAAAATACGTGGATTATGACAAATGATGGAATTGATGAGGTAATGGGGGAAATAACTAGAATAATTAAACAATTTTCATTGATGCTCAAAAAAAATTAATTTAGGGGTGTCGTAAAAAAAAGAATTGTGTTATAATGCATTTGACGAAAAAAAGAAATATCTGTTACGAAAGATTAACAAGATATTAATTTTTGGAGAAATATTGGTTCGAGCGCATGTTACATGCGTTCGATATTTTATATAACTGAATTTTTTGATAAAAGGCAAATATGAATCTTAGATTTTGAATATAGAGGTGCAGATTATTATGAAAAAGAACACAAAGGTTACATTTAGCAGAAGCTTTTCAATACTGGCAGCAGCGGCATTGTCCATGACACTGATCGGAGGACAGACCTTTCCGGCATATGCGGAGAACTCTTCAGGTATAGAATCCGGTGCTGTGATCCCGGATAATATAACTATTGACAGCCCTACAGCTCTTGCTAACATTGCGCTCCCATCTAATGCGTATGGAACTCTTTCCTGGGCAGATAGTTCTTATGTTCCGGACAAACGTGTGCAATCCTGTGGGGTAGTGTTCAAACCTGCTGCAGGTGCTGACCTTTCAGGCCTTCCGGGGTGGGACAGTAATTCAGGAACACTTACAGGTTCCGTGACAGTTGTGGTCAGCAGCATTGACAGTACAGAGGAAAATTCCGGAAGTGAGGAAAGCTCCGATTCTTCTGATTCAGATTCAGGAGAATCCTATGGAACCGATGATAAAGAGGAAAATGGAACCGACGTTAATGAGAATGATGCAGATACTTCTGTAAAAGAAACAGAGGACAGCACTGCAGAGAATGAGGAGAAGAACGAAGGTCTGCAGGATGACAGTGCCCAGGAAAATAAAGAAGATCCGGAGACAACAGGAAAAACGGAGCAGTCTTCTTCAGATTCTTCAGATACAACAGATGCAGCAGATGCCAGTGGAGAGGAAAAAAGGGATCCGGAGATAACAGCTGCACCATCTGAGGATAATAAAACTCAGGATGGGGAAGAAGCAGAAGCTGTGGAAACTCCTGCTGTAACGATAACTCCGGCGGCAGAAGATGGTATGGATCCCGATGCAGCATCTGAGAATAGAGACGATGAGAATCATGAAAAAAATAACGATGCTGAAATTACCGCGATCCCGGAAATTACGGAGACTCCTGATACTGAAGAAAACAAGGATAATATTTTTGACAGGAAAGATGATACAGAGGATAAACGCCCTCAGAATGCAGCTACCGATCTGACAGAAACAGAAAAAGAGAAAATTGCGTCTCAAAATCATACCTGTGATGGAATAACTGTATCAGGAATCGATCTTCCGTGGTATGTACAGTTTCGTGTTTCTGGTGGTGAGGACTATCAGTTTACCAATGAAGAAGATGCAACAATCTTTAAATCCTATGAGTTTGAACTCTGGGATACACAGAATAATACAGAGTATAAAATTCCGGATGGGGAGTATATCAGTGTGACTGTACCTGTAAAGGCAGGCTATACATATTCGATTGAACACCTTCTTGATAATGGCGCAATGGAGACCATCATTCCAAGCATGGATGGTGCCACAATGACTTTCAGTACACATTCATTCAGCCCATTTGGCATCGCTGGAAGTAAATCTCTGGTAGGGCCAGATGCTGAAAGCAATACCGGTGCAACGATTACACCTGCAGCTGATGCTTCATCTTCGGATACTGCATCTTCAGGTACTGCAGATTCTGCAGAAACAGACAGTACAGACACCAATACGGCAGAGACATCTCAGAATCTGACTTCAGATAGCACAGATCAGGAACAGTCTTCTTCTCAGAACAGTGATACGGCGGAGAATGAGGCTGAAGAACAGTCTTCTGCAACAACATCCAAGAAACAGGTAAATACCGGAGATAACACTCAGATCCTTCCGTTTGTGATCTTGTTTGTGGCAGCGGCAGTTGTAGCTGGTGTAGCAGTGTTTTTTAAGAAAAGAAAGAAGTAATGAATAAGAGAAAAAGCTCTCCCATATAATGACTGTGGGAGGGCTTTTTTATGAAGGGAAAAGCAATATTACGATCATTGCTGCTAGCCTATGGAGTGACAGGACTTTTTCTTCTGATACTGGCGTTTCTGCTCTTTCAGTTTGAATTTGGAGGAGGGACGGCGGCGGTGGGGATCATTATTATTTATGTAGTATCCTGCCTGGTCGGAGGTTTTATGGCGGGAAAGATCATACGGAAAGACCGATATATATGGGGGATCGTTACCGGGCTTTCCTATTATGTTCTGCTGCTTCTGGTATCTTTTCTGGCACAGGGGAAATGGGATATGACCTTTGCCCATGCGTTGACTACTTTTTTCATGTGCCTTGGTGGCGGAGCCATTGGTGGGATGCTGTCGTAAAAGCTTACAAAAAAATGCTTTGAAAATCGATGATTTTATGCTATACTAGGCGAAGAATAGAATACATAAAGGAGGATATATCATGGAACATATCAAGACATTAAATACAAAGAACCTTCAGAACACGGTTAAGAAGGGTGGATGTGGCGAATGTCAGACATCCTGTCAGTCTGCTTGCAAGACTTCCTGTACAGTAGGAAACCAGAGCTGCGAGCATAAATAAGAAGCAGCCGTTGAATGAGTGGAAAGCAGCGGGAGATCCGCTGCTTCACTTGTTTTATCTGAAAGTAACAGGTATCCAGCAAAACGCGCCGGAGGGCGCGTTTTGTCGGGTTATAAAAGAATTTTAGAAAGGATTGCGGGAAGATGAGTCTGATTCACCGTTATCAAAGTAATGGATATAATATTGTGCTGGATATCAACAGCGGCTGTATCCACCTAGTAGATGAAGTAACCTATGAGGTGCTGCCGTATCTTGAAGAAGGCATGGAAGCGGCTGCCATTGCTGAGAAGCTTGGCGACCGTTTTAAGAAAGAGGATGTGGAAACCTCTGTAACTGAATGTAAAAAGCTTCAGGAACAGGGAATGCTTTTTACAAAAGATATTTATGAGAATATCATTGATGAATTTACCAAAAACCGCCAGACCGTTGTAAAGGCTCTTTGCCTTCATATTGCTCATGACTGTAATCTGGCATGTAGATATTGTTTTGCAGAAGAAGGAGAGTATCACGGAAGACGTGCGCTGATGTCTTTTGAGGTAGGAAAAAAAGCGTTGGATTTCCTGATCGCTAATTCCGGCTCCAGAAAGAATCTGGAAGTGGATTTCTTTGGCGGCGAGCCTCTTATGAACTGGCAGGTTGTAAAGGATCTTGTGAAATACGGAAGGGAACAGGAGAAACTTCATAACAAAAAATTCCGCTTCACACTGACAACCAACGGCGTTCTTTTAAATGATGAGGTGATGGAATTCTGCAATAAGGAAATGGGAAATGTTGTCTTAAGCGTGGACGGTAGAAAAGAAGTTCATGACTACATGCGCCCGTTCCGTAAGGGTGCAGGAAGCTATGATCTGATCATGCCGAAATTTGAGAAATTTGCGGAATCCAGAAATCAGGACAAGTATTATGTAAGAGGAACCTTTACTCATCATAATCTTGATTTCTCTCAGGATGTTCTGCATCTGGCAGATCTTGGCTTCAAGCAGATTTCTGTTGAGCCGGTCGTGGCAGCAGATACAGAAGAGTATGCGATCCGTGAGGAGGATATCCCACAGATCCTGGAACAGTATGATATTCTTGCAAAAGAAATGATCAAAAGAGAAAAAGAGGGAAAAGGATTCAACTTCTTCCACTTTATGATAGACCTTACCGGTGGTCCGTGTGTATACAAACGACTTTCCGGATGCGGCTCAGGAACCGAGTACCTGGCTGTTACTCCGTGGGGAGATTTTTATCCATGTCACCAGTTTGTGGGTGAGGAACAGTACCTTATGGGTAATGTAGACGAGGGAATCACAAAGCCTGAAATCGTAAAAGACTTTGGAAGATGTAACGTCTATACGAAACCGGACTGTAAAGACTGTTTTGCCAGGTTCTACTGCAGCGGCGGCTGTGCGGCAAATGGTTACCATTTCGGCGGAGATATCCGGGGGAATTATAAGATCGGATGCGAACTCCAGAGGAAGCGTGTGGAGTGCGCTATCATGATAAAAGCCGCTTTGGCGGAATAAGAGAGGAAAAAGAAAATGAAGAAAAGTAGAGGAATTGCAGTGCTGCTTCTGACAGCAATTGTCACAGTATTCTTCTGCTATGTGGCTGCGGTAGGCATTGGTCCTACAGGAACAGGTTCGGCTAAGAATATCAACACCGGACTTGATCTTGCCGGCGGTGTCAGCATCACATACCAGGCTAAGGACAGCAATCCGAGCAAGGAAGACATGTCCGATACTGTTTACAAGATGCAGCAGCGTGTTTCTCAGTACAGTACTGAGGCACAGGCATATCAGGAAGGTTCCAACCGTATCACCATTGAGATTCCAGGAGTATCAGATGCAAATGCGATCCTGGAAGAACTTGGAAAGCCAGGTTCTCTGTATTTTATCGATCAGACAGATGCAGACGGAAACCAGAATTTTACAACAGGAAACAGTGAGAGTGGATATGTTCTTGCAAGAAGTATTGAGGATATCCAGAAAGCCGGATCTGTTGTACTGGAAGGTACAGACGTTGCAGACGCTGAGGGAGGTGCTTATCAGGATTCATCCACAAGCTCCCAGAAATATGCAGTCAGTCTGACTCTTACAAAGAATGGAAAAACCAAATTTGCGGAAGCTACCAAGGCAAATGTTGGAAAGCAGATCGCAATCGTATATGACGATCAGGTTTTAAGCGCTCCGAATGTAAATGAGGAGATTTCCGGCGGAAAAGCTCAGATCACCGGAATGGCAAGTACAGAAGAGGCACAGAATCTTGCTTCTTACATAAGAATCGGTTCCTTAAGTCTTGAGCTTACCGAGCTTCGTTCCAGCGTAGTTGCTGCACAGCTTGGTGAAGAAGCCATCGCAACAAGTGTAAAAGCCGGAGCAATCGGTCTTGTGATCGTTATGCTGATCATGATCATCGCATACCGTATCCCAGGTCTGGTTGCATCTGTTGCACTGGTTCTTTATACAACCTTAATGCTGATCACGCTGAATGCCTTTGATATCACCCTTACGCTTCCGGGTATTGCAGGTATCATCCTGGGCATTGGTATGGCAGTGGATGCCAATGTTATTATCTACGCCAGAATCCGTGAGGAGATCGCGGCAGGCCTTTCTGTCCATGCAGCGATCAAAAGTGGATTCGGCAAAGCGTTTTCCGCTATTTTTGATGGAAACATCACAACACTGATCGCGGCTTGTGTGCTGATGTGGCTTGGCTCCGGTTCTGTTAAGGGGTTTGCCTACACGCTGGCAATGGGTATCGTGATCTCCATGTTTACAGCACTGGTTATATCCAGGCTTGTTATTAATGCGGTATACGCAATTGGTGTTCGTGACCCGAAATTCTATGGCATTGCCAAGGAACGTAAGGTTGTGGATTTCGTTGGAAAGAGAAAAATCTTCTTTGCTGTTTCCATTATCCTGATCCTTTGCGGACCTGTAGGAATGCTGGTCCACAGTAATGTGATCGGTGACAAAGCCATGAATTACAGTCTGGAGTTTTCCGGCGGTACTTCTACTAATGTAACCTTCAATAAAGAGATGGATATCAAGGAGATCGATTCCGAGGTAACACCGGTTGTTGAGGCAGTGACAGGTGATAAGAATGTACAGCCGACCAAGGTGCAGGGAACCAATCAGGTAGTGATCAAAACACGTTCTCTGGATCTTAAGGAACGAGAAGCACTGAATAAGGCATTAGAGGAAAATTTTGATGTAGATACAAGTCTGATCACATCGGAGAATATTTCCGCTACTGTCAGCAATGAGATGAGAAGAGACGCTATCGTAGCTGTTATCGTAGCTGCGATCTTCATGCTTCTTTACATCTGGTTCCGTTTCAAGGATATCCGCTTTGCAAGCAGTGCAGTACTTGCACTTCTTCATGATGTCCTGGTCGTACTTGCATTTTATGTTATTTCCAGAACATCTGTGGGAAATACATTTATTGCATGTATGCTGACGATCGTAGGTTATTCCATCAATGCTACTATTGTCATCTTCGACCGTATCCGTGAGAATATGAGAGGCAGAAAGAAAGTTGAGGATGAGAAACTGAAAGAGATCGTAAATACCAGTGTTACAGAAACTCTGACACGAAGCATTTACACATCCCTGACAACATTTGTAATGGTTGCAATTCTTTATGTAATGGGTGTTTCCTCAATTAAAGAATTTGCAGCACCGCTGATGGTAGGTATCATCGGTGGAGCATATTCTTCTGTATGCATCACTGGTGCTCTGTGGTACACCATGAAAACATTCAGAAAAAATCGTGTTGCAGCACCGGCAGCTGCAGCAGCTTCCGCAAAGATTTCTTCCGAGAAATCTGAGAAAAAGGTAAAACAGCCATCCGGACAGCAGACAGCTCAGCAGCAGCCGAAGAAGAAAAACCGTAAAAGAGTTGCCGAGCGCCTTGCAGCGCAGGAGGCAGCAAAGCAGCAGAATGATGAGGAGAAATCTGAATAAAATTGCTGAATAACAGAAACGTTCCGTACCGGGAAAGAATATTTCCTGGCGGAACGTTTTTTTTGTGTGGCATAAAAAACTTGCAGCTATGCAGGAGTATGAGTTACAATACGGTTATTGTGTTGCTTTGAAGAAAGAAAGCGGCAAAGCATCAAGGAGGAAACAACATGGAACGATGGGTTGTTGCTGCAAAACGGGCGGATTTTGCTGCAATTGGAAAAGAGTTCGGAATTGATCCGGTGATCGCCAGACTGATCCGAAACCGGGATGTACAGGACAGGGATGAAATTCGCAGATATCTTTATGGAAAGGTGGACGAACTGGCTTCTCCGCATTTGATGAAAGATGTGGATAAGGCAGTGGAGATCCTGCGGAATAAAATAAAGGGAAAAAAACGCATCCGTATTATAGGCGATTATGACATTGATGGGGTAGTATCGACCTTCATTCTGATCAAAGGACTGAAGCGTGCAGGAGCTCTGGCAGATACATATATTCCGGACCGTGTGGCAGATGGATATGGAATCCATGAGCACCTGATCGAAAGAGCAGTGAATGATGGGATTGACGTAATTGTTACCTGTGATAATGGAATTGCGGCGTACAATGAAATCACTATGGCTAAAGAGAAGGGAATGACGGTGATAATAACCGATCATCATGAAATTCCCTATAAAGAAACGGAAGATGGAAGAGAACTGATCCTTCCGCCGGCTGATGCCATTGTAAATCCAAAACAGCCGGACTGTAATTATCCGGAGAAAAGATTGTGCGGAGCAGTTGTTGCGTTGAAGCTGGTGACAGCTCTCTATGAGGCATGCGGGATTCCGGAAAAAGAGCTGGAAGATTTTCTGGAATTAGGAGCCATTGCCACGGTGGGAGACGTAATGGATCTTCAGGGTGAAAACCGCATCCTTGTAAAGGAAGGTCTGAAACGACTTTCCCACACTTCTAACAAAGGTCTCCGTGAACTGATCCGTGCCAATGGCCTGGAGGATGGGCCGATCACTGCCTATCATGTAGGGTTTGTGCTGGGACCATGTATCAATGCCAGTGGAAGACTGGATACCGCTGCACGTTCCCTGAAACTACTTTGTGCGGAGACGGAAGATGAAGCAGCAAAACTTGCCGGTGATCTGACTGCGCTGAATCAAAGCAGAAAAGCTCTCACAGAAGAGGGAAAGGAAGCAGCGATCCGTATTGTGGAAGAGACAGAAATCGGACAGGACAGGGTTCTTGTGATCTATTTACCGGACTGTCACGAAAGTCTGGCCGGAATTATTGCGGGACGTATCCGGGAAAAGTACAATAAACCGGTCTTTGTTCTGACAAAAGGGGAAACAATGGTAAAGGGCAGCGGCCGTTCCATAGAAAGCTATTCCATGTTTGAGGAACTGGTAAAATGTGGGGATCTGATGGAGCAGTATGGAGGACACCCCATGGCTGCCGGACTTTCTATCAAAGAAGAAAATGTGGAAGAATTCCGCAGACGGTTAAACGAAAACTGTACTCTGACAGAAAAGGATCTGGCTCCAAAGATCCTGATCGATGTGCCAATGCCGGTTTCCTATATAAATAAGGAACTTGTGGAAGAGATATCCCTGCTGGAGCCTTTTGGAAAGGGAAATACCAAACCGATTTTTGCACAGAAGGGACTTCGGGTTTTAAGCAGTCGTATTCTTGGCAAAAATAGGAATGTGGCAAAGCTTCAGCTATCAGACAGTACCGGCTGTGTAGTGGAAGCAGTATATTTTGGAGAAGCAGATGAATTTGTTGATAGAATAAAAAACTGTGGAAGTATTGCGGTCACATATTATCCTGAGATCAACCGTTATCAGGGAAGAGAGACCTTACAGATCGTAATCCGAAATTATATTACAGAATAACAGGAGAAGGTATCACTAAAATGCAGATCCTGACAGCGAGTAATTGACTGTAAAACAGGAAAGAAGGCTCTATACTGGGCAATATGCAGTCCAGGGCCTGTCGTAATTCCGCGAGTTCTGTCGGGTTGCACATTGATTCCCTACAGAAAAAGTGCTATACTATCTAACATCTGATTGACAAATTAAACCATTGGAGGTTATTATGAAAAAAATAGAAGAATATGTAAGAAGTATCCCGGACTTTCCAGAGCCAGGGATTATTTTCCGTGACGTTACCAGCGTCCTTCAGGATGCGGATGGATTACAGCTTGCCATTGATTCTATGCAGGATTGTCTGGAGGGTGAGGAGTTCGATGTGATCACAGGTCTTGAATCCAGAGGCTTTATCTTTGGTATGCCGATCGCATATAATCTTCACAAACCCTTTGTTCTGGTCCGCAAAGCAGGAAAACTTCCATGTGAGACCGTTTCCAGAACCTATGATCTGGAGTATGGAAGTGCAACTATCGAGATGCATAAGGATTCCATCAAGCCGGGACAGAAGGTTGTTATTGTGGATGACCTGATCGCTACGGGCGGAAGTGTGGAAGCAGCCATCAAGCTTGTGGAGGAGCTTGGCGGCGAGGTTGTCAAGGTGGTTTTCCTTATGGAGCTTGCAGGTCTGAAGGGACGTGAGCGTCTCAAAGGTTATAATGTGGCATCTGTGATCTGTTACGACGGAAAATAATTTTTTGTCGGTGGAAGGGGATGTGAACTGTTGTAGTCATACGGCAGTATGAAATTGTGCACAGGCAGGTGGGATTTAATGGCAGAGACAAAAAATACGGAAAAACAAAACATTGAGATACAGAAGGAAGAAGAAAAAAGAGAGTCTGTCCGGAAGGCAGATGCGGCGGTGAAATCCATGCATGATTTTACAAGCCCTGAGGTTCTTTATCAGGAGCTGATAAAAAGTGTGAAGAAATATCATCCGTCTACAGATATTTCCATGATCGAAAAGGCCTATAAAGTGGCCAGTGAGGCACATAAGGATCAGAAACGTAAATCCGGTGAACCTTATATCATTCATCCTCTCTGTGTTGCGATCATCCTTGCGGATCTTGAGCTGGATAAGGAAACCATAGTGGCAGGCCTTCTTCATGATGCGGTAGAAGATACTTGGATGACGTATGAAGAAGTAGAAAAGGAATTTGGTTCTGAAGTAGCGCTTCTGGTAGATGGTGTTACCAAGCTGGGACAGCTGTCCTATTCCAAGGACAAGGTAGAAATGCAGGCAGAGAGCCTTCGTAAAATGTTCCTTGCCATGGCAAAGGATATCCGTGTCATTATTATCAAGCTGGCAGACCGTCTGCACAATATGCGTACGCTGAAATATATGAAGCCGGAGAAACAGAAGGAAAAAGCCCGTGAGACCATGGATATCTATGCACCGATCGCACAGCGGCTCGGTATTTCCAAGATCAAGGTCGAACTCGATGACCTCTCCATGCAGTATCTCTATCCAGAGGTATACAAGAACTTAAAGGAAGAGATCACCACACGACTGAATGCGAGCGAGGATTTCATCGTACAGATGGTAGAACAGGTTAAGCAGTATATGAAGGAAGCTGGCATCGAGGCAGAGGTAGACGGACGTGTCAAGCATCTGTTCTCCATCTATAAGAAAATGATCACGCAGAATAAGACGCTCGACCAGATTTACGATATTCATGCAATTCGTATCAAGGTCGATACGGTACGGGATTGTTATGCGGCACTCGGAATTATTCATGAGAAATACAAGCCAATTCCGGGACGTTTCAAAGATTATATCGCAATGCCGAAAGAGAACATGTACCAGTCTCTCCACACGACATTGATTGGACCGGGTGGTCGTCCGTTCGAGATTCAGATTCGAACCTACGAGATGCACCGTACCGCGGAATATGGTATTGCTGCACATTGGAAATACAAAGAAGGCGGCAGTGGCAAGAACGATAACGAAGAGCAGAAGTTAAGCTGGCTCAGACAGATTCTGGAATGGCAGACCGATACGACAGATAACAAGGAATTCATGAACGCCATCAAGACAGATTTGGATCTGTTTTCAGATCAGGTGTATGTATTTACACCAGCGGGCGATGTCAAGAATCTTCCGGCTGGTTCTACACCAATTGATTTTGCATACAGCATTCATACGGCGGTCGGAAACAAGCTGATTGGTGCGCGTGTCAATGGACGGCAGGTGCCGATCGAGACAGAGCTTCATAATGGTGATCGTGTTGAGATTATCACATCGCAGAACTCCAAAGGTCCAAGTATGGACTGGCTGTCTGTGGTAAAGAGTTCACAGGCAAAGACGAAGATTAACCAGTGGTTCCGGCAGGAGAACAAGACAGATAATATCCAGCGTGGTAAAGATGCGATGGCGGCATACTGTAAGACAAAGGGTATCGTGTTATCGAACCTTTTGCTGCCGGAACTGCAGGAAAAGGTAATGAAGAAATACAACTTCCTGACATGGGATGCCGTGCTTGCATCAATCGGACATGGCGGCCTGAAAGAAGGACAGGTTGTCAACCGTCTGCAGGAAGAATACAAAAAAGAAGAAGCAAAGAAGATCACAGAGGAACAGATTGTTGACAAGATCAACACACCGGGCAGAGGCGAAAGTCACAAGCATGCCAAGGGTGGTATTGTGGTCAAAGGTATGGACGATGTTGCAGTGCGTTTTTCACGCTGCTGTGCTCCAGTACCGGGTGATGAGATCGTCGGTTACATCACGCGTGGACGTGGAGTATCCATTCATCGTACCGATTGCGTAAATGTTCTTTGCATGGATGAATTTGACCGGAAGCGTCTGATTGAGGCGGAATGGTCTGAAGATCTGTTGCAGAATCAGAAGATGTATATGACGGAGATTAACATCTACGCGAACGACAGTAAGGGACTGGTGTTCTCGCTGTCGAAGATCTTCAATGAGGAGAACATCAACCTGACAGGTATGAATGTCCGTGTCAATAAGCAGGGCAAGGCGACGGTTTCCGTGAAGTTTGAGATTCGCTCGAAGGAGCAGCTCAACAAGCTGATCGCGAAGATCCGGAACGTGGAAGGGATCATCGATATCGAGCGTACGACGGGGTGATTCATAAATTTACAAAATGGTAGAGGAGTTGAACGCAAACTACGCAATTCTATGCAGACGCGCT
>OHVW01000374.1_pt1 | contig 18624 bp, 10 predicted proteins | sample 1579601 | NCBI WGS metagenome assembly OHVW01 (sample SAMEA3882549, study PRJEB24775) | human gut metagenome | biome: human-associated habitat; feature: intestine environment; material: feces | place: Netherlands | collected 2009/2010 | reverse complement strand
AAACATTTTTGAGTTAAGATTTTGTTGTCGTTTTGTTGACGACTTGGATACTTTATCATATCTTCTGTCTTTTGTCAACTGTGAATTTCATTTTTCTGAAATTCTTTTTAATTGTTTGTTTTTTAAAAACAATTATTTGCGACAGCTCAGTTATAATACCACTGGGAGTTATGCTTGTCAACCATAAATTTCAATTTTTTTAGATTTTCCTGGAAGTTTATTTTTATAGGACAATTTTTTATTCTTATTTGTAATTTATAGGATTATCTTTATTGTTGTTTATCGTGTTGTTTTTTAATAATAAGTCTCTTCGCTGGATGGCGCTACGCCGGTCGCATTTTCAATGCGGTAAGTGCGAGGGAAGGCGATCTCAGAGTTCCGCAGCCCGAACGCCCTCCCTCGCGCTCCCACCCCGTTGGGCACGGAAAGAGTTCTGCGTTGTTGTGTGTGCTGCGTTGTTGACTTTTGTCTGTATGCTGCGGTACTCAGAATGGAACGTTGTGCCGATCTGGTTTCTGTATTCTTCGGTACTTATGGTGGTACGCTGTGCCGATCTGCGATCTGCGATCTGGTTCTGGGATTCTTCGGTACTTATAGTGGTACGCTGGGCCGATCTGGTCCCTGTATTCTTCGATATTTATGGTGATACGCTAGGCCGATCTGATCCCTGTATTCTTCGATATTTATGGTGATACACTGGGCCGATCTAGTTCCTGTATTCTTCGATATTTATGGTGATACGCTGGGCCGATCCCGTTTCTGTATTCTTCGATACTTATAGGAATATTCTGTACCAGTCTGACATTTCAGGACAGGACGCCCAGTCCGCTTTCATCCCCCGCATGTTTTTTCCTGTCGGCTGGAAGCGTCAGCCAGAGGAAGGTGGCATCGGGCCGGGCTGCTGCGGAGGAGGGGTGATTACTACTTGGGCTGCGGGAGACGGCGTTATTGCGGCAGGGTCTGCTGTCTGAGCCAGAGGCGAGTTCTGGCCCTGCCGCAATGCTTTTAGCCGTCTCACGGAGCCCTAGTAGTATCCCCCGACGGAGTCCCTGCCCGGACCGATGCCACCTTCCTCTGGCGTCCCTCTATACCTCCACACCACAAAACCTTAACAACACCCCCGACTGCATCCCCACAGACCAATTCCACCTTCCTCTGGCGCCCCCTCTATACCTCCAACAAAAAAGCCCCGGTGCCCAGCAAATACAACACTGCCAGACACCAGAGCAAAAAGAACAAATGTCAAGCGGATATTCACAATCCACTTCGCTACTTGCTCATAACCGAATAACTGCTCCACAGCTTATCGCTTTTCGCAGCCCCGCAAAGGACTTAATTGATCCAGTTAAACCTCAATCACTTCCCATACACTGCATTAGACTTACATCCCGAAATATAAGCTTCATAATTCAACGCACTATCATAACGAGCCAAATGCCCCTGCATAACATACGGATTCCTCACAACTGACGCCACATATCCCCCGGACTTCTTCAGGCAAGTCAGATAAGTCCTCATCAGTAGCTGATAATCCCCGATCTGCTGATTCGAAGCTCCACCATTATTCTTCGCCTGAATGATCTCATTCCGAAGCTGCATAGCAGAATTTCTCAAAGTCATCGTATTTGACACCGAAACCCATGCCTGCTTATAACCCTCGATCGTCGGTCCAGGGATCATTGTACCGGTAACTTTAAAGATCATCTCCGCGAGCTCAACATAACAGCTGCCAGTATACCCCTTATGAGTCCATACTGTATCCAGAATCTTCGTCAATGACTTCGTCAACATCTTCTTCACATTCTTCATACACCTGTCTGACGCATAATCCACCATCAATGTCTTAAGCGGCTGGTCATAATACTGTTTCAAAAGATCGATTCCCCTCTTCAAAGAAGAATCCGCCTGCAGCCGATAACTCAGTCTGTCAAGACAATCCCGTCCAACCGTAACCAACGTCAGAAAATTCATCAGATAATCCCCTGCACTCATAATAGCATCTGCACTGTTAAAAGTTTTATCAATGGTATCCCACCTGGAAACCCCTTTATCGTTTTTCTTGTAAAACCAATCAAGCATATCATTAAGCTCAGTTCTGCTATACTGCGTCACACCCTCCAGCTTCATAGCCAGCTGATATTTCGTGTCACCATTTTCAAAGAAGTGATCCGAAAGATCTTTTGTATTATGAATGATATCATAAGCCTCTGCCAGAGTATCGTTACCATATGTCAGCATAGAACTCTCCGCAGTTTCCACAATAAGCTCCATAGCCAGACTCTGTTTCAGTTTATCATCTGAAAAATCCGTCCCATACGCCTTATTAAACAGATTACACATCGAATCCGCAAATCCGTTCAGCATATTGGATTTAACCGTAGCCCAATATGTTGAAGTGCCAAAGCCCGAAGTAGCACTGGTATCCGCACTTAACGCATCAAACATCTCACCCTGAAGATCACCTGTAACCTTATCAAAACCGGCATTATTCAGAAACTCCGGATACTTTCTGAAAAGATCATCCGTTGAAAGCTTCGTATCCACGCTGGAATCAACACCACCACCTGCATTAAAGACCACATTCGCTGTCAGCTTCTCATTGCCACCTGCGATTTTAATCTGAGCCCATTTATATTTCGGCCCCGCATAATAAACCTTATTAATATTATTGCAGCCTCTGAATGCATTTGCCTCAACACTGGTCACATTGGAATACACCATTACCGTACGGATCTTAGCACAGCCATTAAATGCACTGCTACCGATCTTCTTGGCATTTTTCGAAATATAGACAGAACCTGAAAGCGAGCTACACCCCTTCATCAGACTTGCGGAAATCTCTTTCAGACCATCCGGCAGATCAATAGAAGTCAACGATTTACAGCCGGAAAAAGCCTCCGCACCAATAGATACGGTCTTACGGTTAAGAGAAACCGATTTCAGTGCAGTACAATTCTTAAACGCCTTTTTACCAATAGTAAGAACACCCTCTTCTGCGATCACAACCTTCTGGATCTTCTGTCCTTCAAAAACACTGTCCCCAAGTCCTTTTACCCGAACCATTTTCATTCCGATCGTGATCGTCGTAGGAACTGTAACATTCACAGCCTTTCCGGTATATTTCATCAGGATCACTTTTCCATCACTATCCTGTTTAAATACCCAATCACTATTCTGGACTTTTCCTGTCAGATTGATCGTAAATACTCTCTTAGAAGCCAGGTATACCTGATCTGCACTTGTCTTCGTAGTAACCGTCACAACAACTTTGCCCTGGCCTCTCACCATCAGACCTTTGCCGCTTTCATACCACGCCGCTGTTTTTCCGGAATTTGATACTGCGCAGGAATATTTTGCTCCTCCGAGAACTGATATCTTGATCGGCTGATTGAAGTTATCACTGGATATCGTATAACTGTTCTTTCCATCATTCTTTAAAGCCTTGGAAACAAGCTTAATATTCTGACGCCCCTGCAAAACAACCTTCATTTTTTGAGATGCTGCTTTATAATGTTTTGTTTCCGCTGCTCGTACTGTAATAGTTGCAACGCCTGGTTTTTTCAACGTTACCTGCTTTTTCCCTTTAACTATTGTAATTCCTGAAAAATCACTGGACAGACTAATCTTTGGATTTTCCCTTGCAGAAACACTTAAATTCTTTGTTTTTCCAGTCTCTGTCACATTAAAAATGACATTCTTTGTCTTGATTGTCTGTTTTGCCTTTACAATATTAAAGCTTGCCTTTTTACTTTTGGATTTTGCAAAAACGCCCTTACCCTTGATCGTGACGATCACTTTACCAGGTTCTATATTCTTTTTGGAAGGATAAGAAACCGTATAATGCGTTTTCTCTTTTAAAGTCTGTCCATAGAACTTCACTGTAACCTTCGGTGTTTTCGGTTTCCCATTCCAGGTACAGTTTCCTACAGAAATCTTTGCCTTCGTCAAATCCGCCTTTGCCCAGTGAGCATAAAGCTTCTGATCGCGTTTCAAATTGACCTTTGTACCTGCAGTAACCCTTTTTCCGCCTTCCTTCGGTGTTGTATACCACCCCAGAAAATAATAATTCTTTCTGGACGGCGTCGGAAGTTTTCCGTACGCACATTTATTTGTAACCGTCTTTTTCTTATACTTTGACGCAAGCTTCGCATCCTTCGCATTTTTATCAAATGTGATCTTAAAGGTTGTTTTCTCTGTGACTCCCACTGAAACGAACGGTATGGAGAATTTTTTCGCGTAAGCTTCCGCAAAAGAACCTGTAGAACCTTTTATTGCAAAGTCGGATGAAACATTAACAAAAATCTTATCTTCATCCAAATATGTAATATCATTATACCATGCCATTGATTTTACACTTGGCGGAATCATAACCCATTTCAGTGATTTACAATCCTTAAAAACATACTCCTTGATATCCTCCACAGAGGAAGGTAATGTAAGGTTTTCCAGCTTCTCACACTTGTAAAACGCCTCTTTCCACAAAACTTTAAGTCCGCTGTTGATCACAACTTTCTGCAGATTTACACATCTTCCGAATGCGATATAATCAACTTCTGTAACCGTTGAAGGAATCTCTATGGATTCGATTCCCGTACATCGGTAAAACAGTCCCTGTGCAATTTTCTTGATTCCTTTTCCAAAGGTTACCTTTTTCAGATTCACGCAATCTGCAAAAGGGCCGCCCATATCATAGTAATTTCCTGTAGCTCCATTTGTCTCCACACCAGCCGGAATATTTACTTCTGTCAGACTCTGGCAGTTATAGAACACACTTATCCCAAGATACTCCAGGGAATCTGGAAGTACAACATTTTCCAGGCTTGTACAGTTAGCAAAAACATTATCACGGATCGTTTTCAGCGTTTTCGGAAGGTCGCGTTCTGATAATTTCATATTTTTGCAGTTCTGAAAAGCTTCTGAATCAATACCCTCCAGCTTTTTGGAAAGAGTCACCTTTTTGAGATTTTTACAGCCAAAAAACGCACTGTACCCGATCCATTTCACACTATCCGGAATCACAATTTCCTCCAGCCCTATATCACCGGAGGGTGCATAAAAAATCCCTCTTGGAACTTCCTCCATTCCGTTGTCCAAAGTCACATTTTTCAGATTTTTACAGCCATAAAAAGGACCTGGCCACTGCCGGTTCGCCGCTGTGGTATCATGGGTCTTCATTTTTGGTGGGATGTTGATCGTCGTAAGACCTGTACAATCTCCGAAAGCTCCTACATCCAGAAATTTCAGCGTAGATGGAAGCTTCACGGAAGTCAAACTCTTACTGTAGGAAAACGCTCCATTATAAATATTTTCCAGGCCTTCCGGAAGAATCACTTCCGTAAGTGCAGAACAACTCCGAAACGCATATGCCTCGATATTTTTTACAGTATCCGGAACAACGATCTTTCTCACACCGGAACACTGCAAAAACAAGCCTTTGGCAATCTTTGTGATCCCTTTTCCAAAGGTAACCGTCGTCAGACCTGCATCTCCCGCAAAAATTCCCGGATACGCCGGACTCTCACCCACATAACCATGTGTGACCATCGATGCAGGGATATGGATACGGGTAAGACTTGTACATCGCTCGAATGCACCTGCTTCTACCACCACCCCATTATCAGGAATGCGGATGGAAGAAAGGGATGTACAACCGGAAAAAGCTCCTCGTCCGATCTCTTTTACAGAATCCGGAATATTCAGACTTGTCATATTAATACAGTCTGAAAATGCTCCGGTATCGATTCGAACAACCGGCTTGCCATTGATCGAAGATGGAATGTTTCCATTCACATAAGCGCATCTGTCACTTTTTATCTTATTGTTATTCTTATCATAATGGTCATCGTTAATGACCGCTTTGATCGTAACCTCACCTTTTTCGTTAGAAATACATCGCAGTCCGTTCCATTCAAATCCTGCATTATCCGCACCTCCAGATAATGCATCTTCACTGCCATCCTCAAGCTGAGCTTCTTCCACTTCCGCATATCCAGGATCTTCTGCCAGACTTTCCGGCTCCTCTTCCAGCTCCGGTTCCTCTTCCAATTCCGGATCTGTTTCCGGTTCTGTTTCCAGTTCCGTAGAAATATCCGCTTCATCCACACCGGACTCTGTCATTTCTGATCCGTCTTCTCCGGGATCATCAACCTGCTCTGTCTCAGAAGCAGCTGCCTCATCAGATGGCAGCTCCTCCTCTGCATCCGTCAATTCCTCAGCACCGTTTTCCTCGGTTGGCTGCGGTTCCTCTTCCACTGCCTGTTCCACACTCTCTTCTGCTGAAAAATCAGCTGCACTGACCAGCATTCCCGAATCCAGGCTGCCAGCCAGAAGCGTCATTGTCAGCATCAATGCCAGTTTTCTTTTCATACCCAATCCTCCTTAAAAAATATAAAGCAGCCATATTTTATTACTGCTTATTATCCTGATTTTCTTTCTGATTCTTTTCTTTTTTCTGAGCAGTACTGTCGGACTCTGCAGAATCTCCCTGCATGATCTTATTCAGTTCCTGGATCATCTCTTCATCCTTCAAACGGAATTTTACCTCTACACGTCTGGACGCATCCTTATCTACATTTCCATCTGCATCCAGAACCGGATCTGACATGGAATGCCCATTCACTGTCAGACAATCCTTCAGTTCCTGAACCTGTGAATCCTTCAGAAAATCACTCTTAATATCCAAAAGATACTGCGCTACCGCCAGAGACCTCTTCTGTGACAGCTCCAGGTTATAACTGTAATCTCCGTCTGTATCCGTATAACCATCAATAATGATCTCGCCAAGATATTTCTTGTAGGAATCATCCAGCAACACCTTACAATATGTCGGCAGCACCATAGACAATGTCATCTTACCGGAATCGGTAAGCTCTGCCTGATCATAATCAAACATAACATTGGCATTCAGCGTCAGCGCACCTGTCTGTGGATCAATATCCACATTGAGGTTCTTTTTTTCAAATTCCTTCTGCAAAGCTTCCACAACCTCAGCTTTCACGCCGATGATCTTGTCAATCTTCTCCTGTTGCTCTTCCAGAAGCTCTGTTTTTTCATCCAACGCAGACTGCTGCTCTTTCAATGTATCCTGTTGGCTGGAAAGCTTCTTTTTCTGAGAGGCCAGCTTTTTCTGCTGCGCCTCAAGCGTTTCCTGCTGTTTGGCAAGCTTCTCCGCCAGAGAAGACAGTTCTTCATCCTGAGATTTGATCTGCTTGTCCTTGGACTTGATCTGCTCATCCTGGCTCTTTAATGTTCCTGCCTGCTCATCCAGCGCATTCTGTTTTTCCAGAAGCTCTTCTGTATATTTTTCCTGAAGAGCGATTTTTTCATCCCGTTCCTTCAGACTGTCCTGATAGCTCTTCTGTGCCTGAAAAAGTGTCACACACATGATCAGAACAAAAAGCAGCAAAACTCCTGCCATCATATCCGAATAAGAACGCCAGACATTAAACCCATGCTCCTCCGGCTTTCTTTTTTTGCGCATTGACAATTCCTCTCTTATTTAAATAAACCAAAACGGCTTTTCTGTGCTGCCTTCGTTGCCTCACGGATACTGCGCTCGATCTCATCCAGCAGCGCTTCCTGTCTTGCGCCCTGTCCTTCCAGAAGATCCTCCAGACCCGTCAGCTTATCCTTAAGTTCCTGGATACCGGCATTGCTTCCATAGCCCCAGGGCTGTCCGGCGATCAGATGGATATCACGGTTATTTTTTGCCGTCTTGATCTCAGAAAGAAGCCTGCGTACCTCATCCAGAACACCGTTGACCATCTTCTGGCTCTCAGTAAATTCTTTCACTCTGGCTTCAAAATCTTCGATCATCTTCTTATCTTCACGAAGAAGCTCCTCGCTGATCCTATTGGAATCCGCAACTGCTTTCATCCCTTCTGCAGCACTGTCCACATACTGGCGCATAGATGCATTGCAGTTTTTCCAGAGATCTGCGGATTCTTTTTCATTTTCATGCATATGCCGGGCAAACTTTTCGTAATCCTGTTTCTGCAGCTGCTGGATCATCTGATTATCCCGGATAATACGGTCTGCAGTCTTCATATAACTGCTCTGCATCTCATCGATTTCCTTAATGGCATCCTTCATGGCACGTTCCTGCTTCGTAAAAGTTTCACTCAGCTGACTGCTCATGGTCTTGTACAATTCTGATGTATATTCTGTATTCTCCTTCTGCACCTTCTTAAGTTCTGCCAGAGCATCATTAAAATCTTCAAACTGCATCTGAAAGGAACCATGCATCTCGCTTAAAAACGTATCCAGGATCTCCCGGATCGCATCCTGCTGCCCTTTTGTCACAGATGCGGTAAGAACGTCCAGAGAATCATTCATCTTCTGAAAAGTAGGTGTGATCACTTTCTCAAAGCTATCTGCCATCTGCACAGAAAACTGTTCCGCCATCTGTTTCATGGCTTCTGTCTGCGTCTTCTGGCTGGAAACAAGGAGATTCCAGGACTCATTCTCCGCAGTAGGGAGCACCAGTGCGTGAAAACGATCCAGAAAATCCTGCATCGCCTGGGACATCGCAGAATATCCGCTTTTCATCCCAAATGTGTACACAACAGAAAGTGCAACTCCATAAATGGAAGTCAGAAACGCAACTTTGATACCATCTACAAGAGCGGATACCGAGCTTGTCATCACTTCATAATCTGTGGGCTGGAAGTTCTTAAGTCCCCACACAAGACCGATAAATGTTCCAAGGATACCAAGGCTTGTAAAAATGTCCGGAGCCATCTCAAGGAGTCTCTTGTGGATATGTACATCTACATCCTCAATATTCACAAAATCCTCTACTTCAGCGATCCCTTCTTCCGTTCTGCTGATGCTGTCAACAAAATCATCCATCTTTTTGTCGAGATAGCGGTCACCGAAAATCCCTCGCAGCTGCCCAATCTCTTCTTTTCTGGCTCTTCCCGGAAGCTGAAACACTTCTGTGATCTCACCAGAGCCATGCTTCAGTGCTCTTGACAGGTTATCCATCCGATATAAACCTGCAAAAAGCCCCACTGCGTATATGATCAGCATAAGTCCCAGAAATGCAAAATTATAAAGCAACACATTCCCGGAGCCTTTTCCAACATAAGCAGTCAGGGTTGCCGCGGCCACTGTTACTGCCAGAAACAGCACTGTATTCATAAACTTTTTTCCCATAATATGCCTCCCCTGTCTTTATTTTTGAAAAAAGTTACTCTTTCGTTCCCATACTATCATAACATCTTCCCTAAAACAACCAGAAAGGACAATTCCTTCGCCAAAAGAATTGTCCTTTCGTCTTTTTTCTATTTATACTTTTATTTATACTTTTATACGGCAGGCTGCATCATCGCTGATCAGGATCCTGCGTCCGCAAACACCTACGATCACTCCGCCAAGTATCCTGCTTATGATTTGTACGGTCTTTCCTTCACTGACATCATATTGCCTGATCTGTTCCATAGTCTCCGGCATTCCGGTCATCCACTTGATCGTGTAGCTTTCCCCTGCTTTTGTCTCATTTAATGACTGCATATACTCACCCCATTCCATATATCACATCACTATCAGTAATTATCCTCTATCCGTAGGCGGATATTCGCAATCCGCACTTGGTTAAATGATTTCATATAATTCCAACACAATTCTGCATCTTTATACAATTAGTAAAGTTTAACTTTTATTTTTCTGAATCATTCATTACTTTTATATATTTTATCTCATTTTATCTCAATTAGTCAATCATAACCTGTGAAATTCCACCAATAAAAACAAGCAAAAAAGAAACGCAGAACAGCCATTACAGTTATTCTGCGTTTCTCATTATTTTCTATGCATAAACTCTATCTTCTTCCAGAAGCGTTGTCTTTCCATTCTTTACTTCCACAAGATTAACACAGCAGTTTGGCGGCACGGAGCCTCTCCAGAAATTCTCCGGATCAGGATCTACATTCTGAAGAAGAGCACGGACTGCACATCCATGAGAGGCAACAAGAATTGTTTTATCCGCAAGAGTCGGATCAGATGTTATTTCATCCCAGAAATCCTTTGTCCTGGCGATCACATCAAAAATATCCTCGCCCTTTTCCGGTCGTTTAAAATTTACCGGAGCACGGAAAAAAGTCTCGATCTGCGGATCGATATAATTGCCATCTGCATCTCTTACTTGATCACCCTCCAACACACCAAAATCGATCTCCTGGATCCGCTTATCCGGTATAATTGGAACATCACGTTTCCCCAGAACATATTCTGCTGTCTGTTTTGCCCTTGAGAGCGGACTTGTAAAACAGATATCAAACTTCACATTACGGAGAGCTTCTCCGGTTTTTTCTGCAAGAAGGATCCCTTCCTTCGCAAGAGGTACATCCGCTGCACCCTGAAGCTTTTTTAATTTATTCCACTCAGTCAGGCCATGTCTTACAATGTAGATCAGCATCAGCTTCTCAGCTCGATTCCAAGTCCGTTAAGACCATTCATGATCTTTTTCATTGCTGCGGAGATCTCGTTTTCACCAAGAGTCTTGTCATGGGCACGGAATACCAGAGAATAAGCCATGGATTTGAAACCTTTCTCAATCTGTGCGCCCTCGTAGATATCGAACAGCTGATAACTCTCAAGAATATTTCCGCCTCTCTGATCAAAAATCTCCTCAATCTGTCCTGCGAGAACTGCATGGGGAACTACAAGGCTCAGGTCACGAGTTACAGCCGGATATTTGGCAATTCCTGTATATTTGTGGTTGAAACCAGCAAATTCCAGAACATCCAGAATGTCAATCACTGCGATATATGCTTTTTCTCCGATAGAGTAATTATCTGCAACAGCCGGATGAACCTCCCCTAAATATCCAACTACCTTACCCTCGTAGATCATGTTAGCCTGTCTTCCCGGATGAAGGAATGGTTTTCCGCTGTTTGGATTGTAGGTAACCTTTTTCTTCATTCCGATCTTCTCGAAGAACTCCTCGCATACACCCTTCATATCAAAGAAATCGCCTTTTCCGTACATTCCAAGTGTAAACATGGTACGCTCATCCGGAAGCTCTGTAACCGGAAGGGACTTCGGAAGATAGATATTTCCAAGCTCGTAAAGACGAACATCTTTATTACGTCTGTTATAGTTTGTGGAAAGGGATGCCAGCATACCGTTCAGTGTGCTTGTACGCATGATACTGTAGTCCTCTCCAAGAGGATTGCTGATGGTGATGACTTTACGAAGATCACTGTCCTCAGGAATACAAAGCTTGTCAAATACCTTCGGGCTTTCGAAAGAATAGGACATTCCCTCTGAGAATCCGCAGTATTCTGCGATATCTCTTGCAACCTCCTGGATACGAAGCTTAAATGGCAGCTTACCTGTAGTAGCCTCTCCTGTAGGAAGTGTCATCGGGATCTTATCATAGCCATAGAATCTTGCAACCTCCTCTGCAACATCTGCATTACAGTGGATATCCTGACGGAATGTCGGTGCAACGATCTCGTCTGTTTTTTCATCATAAGCCAGTTCTACACGTCCAAGATAATCGATCATCTCTTCTTTTGTAAGGCTGGTTCCAAGAAGCTTGTTGATCTTCTCAGGCTCAAATTTTACTCTGGATGGCTCTCTTGTCTCGCTGCAGACATCAACCATTCCGCCTACAACCTCACCTGCACCAAGCTCTTCCATCAGCTGGCATGCACGGTCAATTGCAGCCTGTGCATTGTTCGGGTCAAGACCCTTCTCAAATTTACCGGATGCATCTGTACGAAGTCCGATCCTCTTGGAAGAAAGACGGATGCTGGTTCCATCGAAGCACGCCGCCTCAAAAAGAACCGTTTTTACATCGTCTGTGATCATGGAATTCTCTCCACCCATGATACCCGCGATGCCGACAGCCTTCTCACCGTCACAGATCATCAGAACGTTCTCATCCATGATACGCTCCTGGCCATCCAGTGTGACGAATTTCTCATCTTTTCCTGCACGGCGTACAACGATCTCCTGATTTGCGATGGTATCCAGATCATATGCATGCATTGGCTGTCCAAACTCTTCCATTACATAGTTTGTGATATCAACCAGGTTGTTGATCGGGCGGATTCCATTGGAAGCCAGACATCTCTGCATCCACTTCGGGGACGGACCGATCTTGACATTTTTTACAACTCTTGCACAGTAACGCGGGCAAAGCTCCGGATCCTCTACAGTAACCTTTACATAATCGGAAGCTTTCTCATCATTTTCCTTAACCTCTACAATCGGCGGGCAGAATTTCTTCTGGAAGGTTGCTGCTGCCTCTCTTGCGATTCCAAGAACACCGTAGCAGTCTACACGGTTGGAAGTGATCTCATACTCAAATACCACATCATCAAGGCCAAGTGCTTTAATAGCGCTCTCACCAACAACTGCGTCCTCCGGGAAAATATAGATACCGTACTCCAGTGCTTCCGGGTACATCTCTCTTGTGCTTCCGAGCTCCTCGATAGAGCACATCATACCGCAGGACTCAACGCCACGGAGTTTGCCTTTTTTGATCTTGATCCCTCCGGGAGTCATTTTTCCATCATGGCCGCCTGCAACACGTCCGCCATCAAGAACAACCGGAACCTTATCTCCTTCTTTTACATTTGGAGCGCCTGTTACAATCTGCACACTCTCAGTTCCGATATTTACCTGGCAGATGATCAGCTTATCTGCATCCGGATGCTTCTCGATCTTATCGATCTGGCCGATCACGATCTTATCGAGATCTGCATCCAGCTCTGTAAAGCCCTCTACCTTTGTGCCTGTTAAGGTCATGGCATCTGTATATTCCTGTGCCGTTACATCCAGATCCGGCACATATGTTTTAATCCAAGATAATGAAGTATTCATTTTGGTTGTCCCTTCTTTTTTCTATATTTACTGTCAGACGGATATTTACGATCCGCATTCGCTGTTTTAGAACTGTTTCAGGAATCTGCTGTCGTTCTCATAGAGAAGACGCATATCATCGATCTCATATTTCAGAAGTGCGATACGCTCCAGACCTACACCAAAAGCAAATCCTGTATACTCATCCGGATCGATCCCGCACATACGGAGAACATTCGGATGAACCATACCACAGCCAAGGATTTCGATCCAGCCAGAACCTTTACAGAAACGGCAGCCTTTTCCGCCGCATTTGAAGCAGGAAACATCAACCTCAGCGCTCGGCTCTGTGAACGGGAAATGATGCGGACGGAATTTGGTCTTTGTCTCCGGTCCGAACAGCTCTTTTGCAAACTCCTGAAGGGTTCCCTTAAGATCTGCAAACGTAACATTCTTATCAATAACAAGGCCCTCGATCTGATGGAAGGAAGGTGAATGTGTTGCATCTACCTCGTCAGAACGGAATACACGGCCAGGTGCGATCATACGGATCGGAAGCTTGCCTTTTTCCATCTCACGTGCCTGCACCGGTGATGTCTGGGAACGGAGCAGAATGGAATCATTGATAAAGAATGTATCCTGCTCATCTCTTGCCGGATGATCCTCCGGAATATTCAGCTTAGTAAAGTTGTAGTCCGCATACTCAACCTCCGGACCTTCCACAACCTCATAGCCCATTCCGATGAAAATACGCTCAACCTCTTCCAGAGCAATAGTATTCGGATGGCGATGACCGATCTTCGCTTTCTTTGCAGGAAGTGTTACATCGATCACTTCTGCCTTCATTTTTTCCTCACGGACCTTCTCCTCGAAATCCTTTTTGGAGGCTTCCAGAAGTTCTTCGATCTTAGCTCTTGTCTCATTGACAAGCTGTCCAACCTTCGGACGCTCTTCCGGAGCAACATCCTTCATACCTTTTAAGATTGCAGTAAGCTCACCTTTTTTTCCAAGATATGCAACACGCACATCATTCAGCTTATCCAGGCCCTCGGATTCCTCGATCCGTTTTCTGGCATTTTCAGCCAGTTCCTGAAGTCTTTCTTTCATATCCATGGTCTATTTCTCCTTTAATTAAAATGATCAAATGATCCGCCGCCCACCCCGAAGATCCAGATATGGGCAATAAAAAAACCGTCCCTTATAAAAGGGACGGAATATCCGCGGTACCACCCAGTTTCCCATGAAAAGATCACGGGCACCTCTTGTCTGCTTAACGCGCAGCTTACGTCATCTCCTACTGTTACTTCAGAGAGGAAGCTCCGGTGGGAAATTCAAGAACCATCTGAACCCGGGGAAGCTTACAGCCGGTGACTTCCCTTCTCTGTGAGAAAATGATCCTCTATAAACACCTTCACAGCTTTTCTGTCTTTTAATACTATGCCACAAGGTCTGCCTTCTGTCAAGCGCAAAGTCAGGATTCTTTGGAACTGTTTTTTTCATTTTCTTTCTTGGAAAGAAGTGTTTTTACAGATCTCTGGGCCTTTCGAAATTCATTTTCGAAGTAGGCATTGATCTCCGCCCCGTAAAGAAGCAGGTTCATACACACATACAGCCACAGCATTACCATGATCAGCGCAGTCAGACTTCCGTACATATTTCCAAAACTCGGAAAAAATTCAAAATACAGGGAAAATCCATAGGAAAATATCATCCATGCCACTGCGATCATAAATGCACCCGGAAGCTGGCTTTTAAAGGTTGCCTTTCGGTTTGGAAGCACTTTATAAAGGACCAGAAATACTGCAAACAGCACGGCAAATACAAGCAATGTCCTGGCCCCTATAACCTTGGCCAACAGCCTCCCGAGAATCGGAATGGTTCTCTGTGCAGCTACTTGGATTCGATTACCAAGAACCAGGACCAGAAGAGTGACAATGATCGCCAGCACAAACAACAGCATATAAAAAACCGAATAGATTCGGGTCATCAGCCAGTTTCGGGTTTCCTTTACATGATAAATGGTATTTAAGCCATTGGTGATCGCCTGCATTCCCTTTCCGGACGCCCAGAGTGCCATCAGCGCAGACAACGGCACGATGGCTGTACTTCTTTTGTATACTTCTACCACAATGCTCAGCACAAAGGTCTGCAGATTTCCGGGCACAAACCCGATGATGGCATCCCTGACAACATTATAGCTTAACGGTGTATAACGGATCAGCGTTGTAAGAAACAGTATAAACGGGATAAAAGACATGATCAGAAAATACGCTGCCTGGGCCGCATATGCACTGACATGATCTCCGTTTGCCCTGCGCACAAATCCCAGCATGAGCTGGATTATATTTTTCTTTTCCTCGTCCATGCTGACCTCCCTCAGGTTTCTTTTTTCACCAGGAAAAACGTTCAAATCCGATCTTATCCTGGATTTCCGGAAAAAGCTTTACTTCCGGCTGCAGGCTCTTATGTTCGCCTATCATCTTTTCCATCCATACCATATTATACCAACGGTTAAACTTATAGCCGCATCTGTGGAACTCTCCCACACGCTTATAACCGAAATGTTTATGAAAATCCACACTGGCACTGGTCAGGTATTCATCTTCTTTTGGTGCAACTGCAATGCAGGCGTTCAGGTTCAGAATTCCCATCTCTGCAAGAAGACTCTCCAAGGCTCGATAGAGTCTGCCTCCTGCACCGCTGCCCCGCCGGTCATGTCTCACATAAACAGACATCTCCGCACACCAGCCATAAGCAGCCCTCGGGTGAAACGCCGAACCATAGGCATATCCCAGGATCTCTCCCTTCTCTTCTGCCACAATATACGGATATTTCACCTTTATATCATGGATTCGCTGCGTAAACTCTTCTATGGAAGGTGTTTCGTATTCAAATGTGATCGCAGTTTTTTCTACATAGTAGGAATAAATCTCTAAAAGTGTTGCTGCATCTCTCTCTTCTGCCACACGTATCTGCATTGCCTTCTCGCACCTCTTTTAATTCTGTTTGTCTGTTATTTCACAAAGAAACGGTAAACCGTTTCAGAGCTGTACTCTTCACCGGGAAGCAGGATCGGAGAATGGAAATCCTCTACATTGACTGCATTTGGCTCCACCTGTGTCTCTAGGCAGAATCCATAACGTTCATGATAAACATGACCGTTCTTTCCCTTCTCATCCTTAACAAAATTGCCTGCATAGAACTGCACACACGGGCAATCGGAGGAAACCTCCATACCGATACCGGATTCCCTGCAGTATGCAGTAGCGATCGAACGGACATTGCCCTTTGCATAATTATCGGTTACATAGTTATGGTCATAACCGCCTGTAAACTTCAGCTGTTCAAAGTCCGCCTCAATGTCTCTGCCGATTGGTTTGGAAACATTGAAATCCATCGGTGTTCCCGCCACCGGTGCATATTCACCGGTAGGAATGGACTGGCTGTCTTTTACCGGTGTAAAATACTTCGCATGAATACATACTTCCTGGTCAAGCACATCTCCGCTGCCTTCTCCATTCAGATTAAAATAAGAATGGTTGGTCATATTGGCAACGGTAGCTGCATCAGAGCGTCCTCTGTAAAAAATCTTCAGTTCGTTTTCCTCTGTGAATTCATATTTCACAACAATGGAAAATTCTCCCGGAAATCCGTTCTCTCCATCCGGACTGATGCGGAAGAAATCCACGCTGTTCTTATCCTGGGAAATTTCTTTTACCTCCCACAGCTTTTTCTCAAAACCATCCGGACCGCTGTGAAGATTGTTATGATTCTCATTCTCTGCAAGAACCACTTCTTTATCATCAATAAAAAATCTGGAATTCTCGATACGGTTTCCACTTCTTCCAATGATCGCACCGAAAAAGCATCCATTAATCTCATATCCCCGGATATCGTCATATCCAAGGACCACATCCTTCAGATCTCCGTTCTTATCCGGAACACATATCTTCACCAGGATCGCACCATACTGAAGCACTTCCGCATAGGCACCTTTTTTATTCTCAAGATGATAGATTTTTACTTCTTCTCCTGTAGGAAGTGCCCCAAATTTCCTTTCAGAAACACTCATGTTTTAATTCCTCCCATATATGAAAAAAGAGCCACTAACCGGCTCTATGTCTTTAACCGATTAATCCCGGGATGCCGTTCCCTTATTTTTGACGCCTAGCAGATGCTAGGTGGGTATCCTCAACAGTGTCTTCTGCCTACCACGACGTGAGGTCTGACATCCAACCTGCGATTTTGGATTCCCAAAATGTCAATGTAGGTTCAAAAAGAAAAGGGGGATCGAACATTCCAGGATTCGGTTTTCGTTGTTTTTATTATAAACCAGTATTTGTGCTTTTTCAACAGAAAATACATTTTCTTACTGATTTTATTATCAATTATTATTTGATCTTAAGGATATCCTTTACTGCTGCCGGCATATCCACTGCATCTACCACCCTGTCATGAAGAACCGGGGCAGTACGGATTTCTTCAACTGCACGTGGAACAGGTACTCCGGAAAGCGCACTTAATGCGTCTACAAGGCCAAAATCATCCAGATCTTTATGCTCCTCACCAAGTGCTTCCATAACACTTCTTGTGAATTTATACGGACTTGCAGTAGAGGCGATCACTGTCGGAAGATGATCCGCTGTCTCACTTACATACTTCTTATATACGCCGGCTGCAACTGCAGTATGCGTATCGATCACATAATTGCTGTTTTTGTAGATATCACTGATGGCCTGTGCAGTCTCATCTTCACTACAGAAATTACCATAAAAATCAACAAGCTGTGCTTTCATATCGTCAGTAATGGTATATTCGCCGCCCTCACTTAAGGATTTCATAAGCTCTGCACATTTTTCAGCATTTTCTCCGGTAAGACGATAGATCAGTCTTTCCAGATTGCTGGAGATCAGGATATCCATGGAAGGAGATGTCGTAAGGATGAAATCTCTCTTTCTGTCATAGGTTCCTGTGCGGAAGAAATCATAAAGAACACGGTTCTCATTCGATGCACAGATCAGCTTGTGGATCGGAAGTCCCATCTGTTTCGCATAGTATGCAGCAAGGATATTTCCGAAGTTTCCGGTAGGAACTACCACATTGATCTCCTGTCCGTCTTTGATCCTGCCGTCGCGTACCAGTGATGCGTAGGCATATACATAATATACGATCTGAGGAACAAGACGACCGATGTTGATAGAGTTTGCAGAAGAAAACTGGAAGCCTGCCTGATCCAGCTCTGCTGCCAGCTCATGATCATTGAACATCTTCTTAACTGCAGTCTGGGCATCATCAAAGTTACCGGTAATACCTACCACATAAGTGTTGGCACCCTTCTGAGTTACCATCTGTTTCTCCTGGATCGGGCTGACACCATGCTTCGGATAAAATACAATGATCTTCGTTCCCGGCACATCTGCAAAGCCTGCCATGGCAGCTTTACCGGTATCTCCTGATGTTGCGGTAAGGATCACGATCTCATTCTTAACATTATTCTTCTTCGCTGCAGTTGTCATCAGATGCGGAAGAATGGAAAGTGCCATATCCTTAAATGCAATGGTCGCGCCATGGAACAGTTCCAGGAAATATGCCCCGTCCGCTTCATGAAGAGGCGCGATCTTTTCTGTATCAAATTTGCTGTCGTATGCTTTGTTGATACAGTTCTTAAGCTCATCCTCGGTAAAATCTGTAAGGAAACGGCTCATTACCTCATATGCTGTCTCCTGGTAGGTCATCTGTGCCAGCTTGTCCATTGGTACATCCAGCTGTGGAATGCTTTCAGGCACGAACAGTCCGCCGTCCTCAGAAAGG
>OHVW01000346.1_pt1 | contig 20027 bp, 12 predicted proteins | sample 1579601 | NCBI WGS metagenome assembly OHVW01 (sample SAMEA3882549, study PRJEB24775) | human gut metagenome | biome: human-associated habitat; feature: intestine environment; material: feces | place: Netherlands | collected 2009/2010 | reverse complement strand
TCGCCAACGCCCTTATGGAGAAAGAGGTTGCCGTCTGTATGACAAACTTTGCAACCATACTCAATGACCTTGCTGCCAGCTTTGATGGCAGGAACGAATATATTTCCCGCCTTTGCAGCTACCCCCTGCTGATACTTGATGATTTTGGTATGGAGCGAGGAACAGAATACGGGCTGGAACAGGTTTACAGCGTGATTGACAGCCGTTACCGAAGCGGCAAGCCGCTGATCGCCACGACCAACCTCACGCTGGAGGAATTGCAGCACCCGCAGGACACGCCCCACGCCCGTATCTATGACAGGCTGACTTCCATGTGCGCCCCCGTCCGCTTCACGGGCAGCAACTTCCGAAAGGAAACCGCACAGGAAAAGCTGGAACGCTTAAAGCAACTGATGAAGCAGCGAAAGGAGAGCCTATGACAGAAACGAAACAGACAAGCACCACCAAAACAGACCGCCGCCCGGACTGTGTGACGGAAATCCGCATGGGCAACTCCGTCCTTACCGTTTCCGGCTTCTTCAAGCAGGGCGCAACCGACACCGCAGCCGACAAGATGATGAAAGTGCTGGAAGCGGAAGCTGCTACACAAAAAACGGCGATTTGACCGACCATAAAGAAGCAGATTTGACGCTTTTGCCGCTATACAGACAGCCGCCCCATGTGGTACAATCAAGGTACGGAATAGTGGGGCTGGCTGTCGGAAACGGAGGATTTTATGTTAAGACAGACCAACCAACAACCAATTACCGCCCTTTACCCAAGACTTTCCCATGAGGACGAGCTGCAAGGCGAGAGCAATTCCATTTCCAATCAGAAGCGTATCCTTGAAACCTATGCAAAGCAGAACGGCTTTTCCAATCTGCGCTGGTACACGGACGACGGTTATTCTGGTGCGAACTTTCAAAGACCCGGTTTTCAAGCCATGCTTGCGGACATTGAAGCCGGAAAAGTCGGGACAGTTATCGTAAAGGATATGTCGAGGTTAGGGCGAAACTACCTGCAAGTGGGAATGTACACAGAAATGATTTTCCCACAGAAAGGTGTCCGCTTCATCGCTATCAATGACGGAGTGGACAGCGCACAGGGCGACAATGACTTTGCCCCGCTGCGGAATATCTTTAACGAATGGCTGGTGAGAGATACGAGCAAGAAAATCAAGGCAGTAAAACGCTCTAAGGGCATGAGCGGAAAGCCCATCACAAGCAAGCCCGTCTATGGCTACCTCATGGACGAGGACGAAAACTTTATCATTGACGAGGAAGCCGCCCCGGTGGTACGGCAGATTTACAGCCTTTGCCTTGCCGGGAACGGTCCGACCAAGATAGCCCGTATGCTGACCGAGCAGCAAATCCCCACGCCGGGGACGCTGGAATACCGCAGGACGGGCAGCACCCGCCGCTACCACCCCGGCTATGAGTGCAAGTGGGCGACCAATACCGTGGTTCATCTGCTGGAAAACCGGGAATATACGGGCTGTCTGGTAAACTTTAAGACCGAGAAGCCGTCCTACAAGCTGAAACACAGCATAGAAAATCCCCCGGAAAAGCAGGCGGTTTTTGAGAACCACCATGAGCCTATCATTGACCGGGAAACGTGGGAACGGGTGCAGGAGTTACGCAAGCAGCGCAAACGCCCCAACCGTTATGACGAAGTGGGCTTGTTCTCCGGCATACTCTTTTGTGCCGACTGCGGCAGCGTCATGTACCAGCAGCGATACCAGACGGACAAGCGCAAGCAGGACTGTTATATCTGCGGAAGCTACAAGAAACGCACCGCCGACTGCACAGCGCACTTTATCCGCACTGACCTCTTGACCGCTGGCGTACTCTCCAATCTGCGGAAAGTTACCAGCTATGCGGCAAAGCATGAAGCCCGGTTTATGAAGCTTTTAATCGAGCAGAATGAGGACGGGGACAGACGCAGGAACGCCGCCAAGAAAAAGGAGCTGGAAGCCGCCGAGAAACGCATAGCCGAGTTATCTGCTATCTTCAAGCGGCTGTATGAGGACAGCGTAACCGGGCGCATATCGGACGAGCGTTTCACAGAGCTGTCGGCAGACTATGAAGCCGAGCAGAAAGAACTGAAAGAACGTGCCGCCAGACTGCGGGAAGAACTTTCCAAAGCGCAGGAAGCCACCGCAAACGCTGAAAAGTTTATGAATGTGGTACGCAGGCACACTACCATTGAAGAACTTACCCCTACTCTGCTGCGGGAGTTTGTGGAGAAAATCGTTGTCCATGAAAGCGTTGCCCTTGACGGGAAACGCCGGGGCAAGTTACGCAGACAGGAAATCGAAATCTATTATTCTTTTGTCGGCAAGGTAGAACTGCCCGACACCTAACCGCCCGACCTATCCGACATACCTCATGTGCCGGATAGGAACGGCAAAATTTTTTACACTTCTATTACTTCTTTATCACACATAAGCAAAGAGCCAGGGCATGAAGCAGCTCATGGCCGGTGCTGGTGTAGCCGTGGTAGGCATGGTCCTTGTACCTCTGCTCTCCGGGCTTTTCTCTGTCTAAGCGTCTCCGTATGAAATCCTTGCCGCTCCCGCAGCTCTGCGGGGGGCGGCGGAAAGGAGGTTGACACCGTATGGATTTCTTACTTGAAGCCCTGACAAATTGGCTGAAAGAAATGCTGGTGGGCGGTATTATGAGCAACCTTTCGGGGATGTTTGACAGCGTAAACCAACAGGTCGCGGATATATCCGTACAGGTAGGACAGACCCCACAGGGATGGAATGGCAGTATTTTCAATATGATTGAGAATTTGTCAAACTCCATCATGGTGCCGATTGCAGGTGTGATCCTGGCTATCGTTATGACCGTAGACCTGATCCAGATGATTGCAGACAAGAACAACCTGCATGATGTGGATACCTGGATGATTTTCAAGTGGGTGTTCAAATCAGCTGCCGCCATCCTCATTGTCACAAACACATGGAATATCGTGATGGGCGTCTTTGATATGGCGCAGAGCGTGGTGGCGCAGGCGGCAGGGATTATCAATTCGGATGCGTCCATTGACATTTCCTCAGTTATGACCGATCTGGAACCGAGGCTGATGGAAATGGATTTGGGACCGCTGTTCGGACTGTGGTTCCAATCCCTCTTTATTGGCATTACCATGTGGGCGTTGTATATCTGTATCTTTATCGTTATTTATGGCCGTATGATTGAGATCTACCTTGTAACTTCGGTGGCTCCCGTTCCAATGGCTGCAATGATGGGTAAAGAATGGGGCGGTATGGGACAGAATTACCTCCGATCCCTGCTGGCACTGGGCTTTCAGGCGTTTCTCATTATCGTCTGCGTGGCAATTTATGCTGTGCTGGTGCAGAACATCGCTCTGGAAGATGACATCATCATGGCAATCTGGAGCTGCGTGGGCTACACCGTACTGCTATGTTTTACGCTGTTCAAAACCGGCAGTCTCGCCAAATCAGTCTTTCAGGCACACTAAAACGGAAGGAGGTTTCCACATTGGCTTATGTACCCGTACCCAAGGACTTAACAAAAGTCAAAACAAAGGTCATGTTCAATCTGACCAAGCGGCAGCTTATCTGCTTTACGGGCGGAGCGCTTATTGGCGTACCGCTTTTCTTTTTGCTCAGAAAACCTACCGGAAACAGTGTAGCGGCTATGTGTATGATGCTGGTTATGCTGCCCTTCTTTATGCTGGCTATGTACGAAAAGCATGGACAGCCGCTGGAAAAGATCGTGGGCAACATTCTCAAAGTAGCTGTGATCCGTCCCAAGCAGCGTCCCTACCAGACCAACAACTTTTATGCCGTATTAAAGCGGCAGGAAATGCTCGATAAGGAGGTGTATGACATTGTTCACCGCAATAAAAAAATGGCTGCATCGGATGTTCGGAAAAACCGAGGAAAAAACTGTGCAGCCGGTAAAGACAAAGAAAAAGCTGTCCCGCGCCGATAAGAAGCAGATCGAAGCGGCCATTGCCCGCGCTAACCGCACGGACAAAAAAGGAAAATCTGCGCAGGACAGTATCCCTTATGAACGGATGTGGCCGGACGGAATCTGCCGCGTATCGGACAGCCACTACACAAAGACCATCCAGTTTCAGGACATCAACTATCAGCTCTCCCAAAACGAAGATAAGACGGCAATCTTTGAGGGTTGGTGTGATTTCCTCAATTATTTTGACAGCTCGATTCATTTCCAGCTGTCTTTTTTGAACCTTGCGGCATCGGAGGAGACCTTTGCTAACTCCATTTCCATCCCGCCCCAGAGGGACGCCTTTGACAGTATCCGCGAGGAATACACCACAATGCTGCAAAATCAGCTGGCCAGAGGTAACAACGGTCTCATCAAGACCAAATACCTGACCTTTGGTATCGACGCAGACAGCATCAAAGCCGCCAAGCCCCGTCTGGAGCGTATTGAGACCGATATACTTAATAACTTCAAGCGTCTTGGTGTAGCTGCCAGAACGCTGGACGGTAAAGAAAGGCTTTTTCAGCTTCATGCGGTATTCCACATGGATGAACAGCTCCCGTTTCAGTTTGAATGGGACTGGCTGGCTCCTTCCGGTCTGTCCACAAAGGATTTTATTGCACCAAGCTCCTTTGAGTTCCGCACCGGCAAGCAGTTCCGTATGGGTAAGAAATACGGGACTGTTTCTTTTTTGCAGATTCTCGCACCGGAACTGAATGACCGTTTGCTGGCTGATTTTCTGGATATGGAAAGCTCGCTCATTGTGAGTATGCACATTCAGTCGGTGGATCAGGTGAAAGCCATCAAAACGGTAAAGCGGAAGATTACCGACCTGGACCGCAGCAAGATCGAGGAACAGAAAAAAGCAGTCCGTGCCGGATACGACATGGACATCATTCCATCTGACCTTGCTACCTACGGCAGTGAAGCGAAAAAACTCTTGCAGGATTTGCAGAGCCGCAACGAGAGAATGTTCCTTTTGACCTTTCTGGTGCTGAACACAGCGGACAATCCCCGTCAGCTTGGCAACAACATCTTTCAGGCAGGCTCTATTGCCCAGAAGTATAACTGTCAGCTGACCAGGCTGGACTTCCAGCAGGAAGAAGGGCTGATGAGCTGTCTGCCTCTGGGTCTCAATCAGATTGAGATTCAGCGAGGACTGACCACCAGTTCCACAGCTATCTTTGTGCCCTTTACTACGCAGGAACTGTTCCAGAACGGGAAAGAAGCTCTGTACTACGGCATCAATGCTCTGTCCAACAACCTCATCATGGTGGACAGAAAGCTGCTGAAAAACCCCAACGGCCTGATTCTGGGTACGCCGGGTTCCGGTAAGTCCTTCAGCGCAAAACGAGAAATTGCCAACTGCTTTTTGCTTACCAGTGATGATGTTATTATCTGTGACCCGGAAGCGGAGTACGCACCGCTTGTTGAGCGTCTGCATGGGCAGGTCATCAAGATTTCACCTACTTCAACCAACTATATCAATCCGATGGATCTGAATCTGGACTATTCGGATGATGAAAGCCCGCTGTCACTCAAGTCTGACTTTATCCTCAGCTTGTGTGAGCTGATCGTGGGCGGTAAGGAGGGCTTGCAGCCGGTGCAGAAAACCATTATTGACCGTTGTGTACGGCTGGTTTACAACGAATATCTCAATGACCCAAAGCCGGAGAATATGCCGATTTTGGAGGACCTTTATAACTTGCTGCGGGAGCAGGAAGAAAAAGAAGCTCAGTACATTGCAACGGCATTGGAAATCTATGTAACGGGTTCTTTGAATGTGTTCAATCATCAGAGCAATGTGGACATTGATAACCGGATTGTCTGCTATGACATCAAGGAACTGGGCAAGCAGCTCAAGAAAATCGGTATGCTGGTGGTACAGGATCAGGTGTGGAACCGCGTTACCATTAACCGTGCCGCCCACAAGTCCACCCGTTACTACATTGACGAGATGCACCTGCTTTTGAAGGAGGAGCAGACCGCCGCCTATACGGTGGAAATCTGGAAGCGATTCAGAAAATGGGGCGGTATTCCGACAGGTATCACCCAGAATGTCAAAGACCTTTTGAGCAGCCGCGAGGTGGAAAATATCTTTGAAAATTCCGACTTCGTGTATATGCTCAACCAGGCAGGCGGAGACCGTCAGATTTTGGCGAAGCAACTGGGGATTTCCACACACCAATTATCTTATGTGACCCACTCCGGTGAGGGCGAGGGCCTGCTGTTTTATGGCTATACAATCCTGCCTTTCGTGGATCACTTCCCGAAGAATACCGAGCTTTACCGCATTATGACCACCAAACCTCAAGAATTGAAAAAGGAGGATGAATGATTATGAACCCCAACATTTTGAATAAAAACCCGCTGATGTTTTTTGACAGGGCGGTAAATGCCCAGCGCAGCCAGCTGCTTACGGTCATGGCCGATGCGGTAAGTGAGTGCCGCACGGCGGCAGATCAGGCAGCCGAACTGAATGAGACCGGTCAGGTGGGGCTTCTCCGTCTGGCAGAGGTCTGGAGCGCCATTCGTGCTAAAGAAGGTATGGGCGGCCTGATTCTGGAAGGAACAGAGGCGAAGATCCTGTCCGATGTGGTGGCACAGTTTTATGCCTACCTGTCCGGCTGTATGTTCAACGATCCTGTGGGAATGGCCATTTATGCAGAGCTGCACTACATGATGTCCTCCCTCATGCTGGGAGAATGGTTTGAATAAAGAGCCGCGCCTGCGCTTTACTGATGAGGAACGGTCTGATCCTGCACTGGAAAAGCCGATCCGTAAAGCGGAGAAAGCTGCGGCCAGAGCAGATAAGGCGCAGGCCAATATCCCAAAGAAAAAGGTCAGGCAGACGGTCATTGACCCGGATACCGGAAAAAAGACCTCGAAGCTGACCTTTGAGGACAAGAAAAAGCCACCTTCCAAAGTTTCTCAAGGAGTCAGGGAAGCTCCCGTCCATCTGGTCGCAGGCAAGCTCCATAAAGAGATCCGTGAAAATGAGCAGGACAATGTGGGCGTGGAAAGCGCCCACAAGTCCGAGGAGGCGGTGGAGACCGGCGCTTATCTGGTGCGGGAGGGCTATCGCAGCCACAAGCTGAAGCCGTACCGCAAAGCAGCACAGGCAGAGCGCCAACTGGAAAAGGCAAATGTAAATGTTCTGTACCAGAAATCTTTGCAGGAAAATCCCCAGTTTGCCAGCAATCCGCTTTCCCGCTGGCAGCAAAAGCAGGCCATCAAAAGGCAGTATGCCGCCGCCAAACACGCCGGTCAGACTGCCGGAAATACCGCCCAGGCTGCGTCCAAAACCGGAAAAGCCGCAAGGACGGTAAAAGAAAAGGCACAGCAGGCAGGGGCATTCGTCATGCGCCACAAGAAGGGTTTCCTGATGGCAGGGGTTTTGTTCCTCATTACCTGTATGCTGATGAATACCATGTCCTCCTGCTCCATGATGGCGCAGAGCATCGGTTCCGTTCTCTCCGGCACCACTTATCCGTCGGATGACCCGGAAATGCTGGCAGTGGAGGCAGATTATGCAGCCAGAGAAGTCCAGTTGCAGGAGGAAATCGACAACATTGAAAGCAGCCACCCAGGGTATGACGAGTATCGCTATGACCTTGGTATGATCGGCCATGACCCTCATGAGCTGGCAGCATTTCTGTCTGCCGTCTTGCAAGGTTACACCCAGCAGAGCGCTCAGGCAGAGCTGGCGCGTGTGTTTGCAGCACAGTATCAGCTGACGCTTACTGAGGAAGTGGAGATTCGCTACCGCACGGAGACCTCCACCGACCCGGAGACCGGCGAGACCACCTCAGAAGAAGTCCCCTATGAGTATTACATTTTGAATGTGAAACTCACCAGCAAGCCCATTTCCGCTGTGGCGTCGGAGTTACTGACCCCGGAGCAGATGGAAATGTATCAGGTTTACCGGCAGACCATGGGCAATAAGCCGCTGTTGTTTGGCGGCGGTTCCCCTGATACCAGCGGCTCGGAAGATCTGTCCGGTGTGCAGTTCATTAACGGTACCCGCCCCGGCAATCCTCAGCTGGTGGAACTGGCCAAGCGTCAGGTGGGCAATGTGGGCGGCTATCCTTATTGGAGCTGGTATGGCTTTGACAGCCGCGTGGAGTGGTGCGCCTGCTTTGTATCCTGGTGTTATAACCAGGCTGGAAAAAGTGAACCGCGCTTTGCAGGCTGTGAGTGGCAGGGCGTTCCGTGGTTCCAGTCTCATGGACAATGGGGTGCAAGAGGCTATAACAATCTGGCTCCCGGAGATGCAATTTTCTTTGATTGGGATTTGGATGGGACAGCAGACCATGTGGGTATCGTGATCGGTACGGATGGCAGCCGTGTTTATACCGTGGAGGGAAATTCCGGCGATGCCTGCAAGATCAAAAGTTATGACCTGAATTATCAAAGTATTAAGGGCTACGGCCTGATGAACTGGTAACAGACTTTGTGGAAAGGAGTGAACGGTTATGGCAAAAAACAAAATTGAACGTATCGACCAGGAAATTGAGAAAACCCGTGAGAAGATTGCGGAATATCAGGAAAAGCTCAAGACCCTGGAAGCACAGAAAACGGAGGCAGAGAATCTGGAAATCGTTCAGATGGTTCGTGCGTTACGCATGACTCCAGCACAGCTGAACGCTATGCTTTCCGGTGGAATGAACCACGGCAGAGATACAGCACTGTCGGAATCAAATAATCAGGAGGTTACCGCTTATGAAGAATAAAAGAATTTGCAAAACACTTTCCGCCCTTTGCCTGACAATGGTTGTGGCATTTGGCTTTACGATCCCTGCTTTCGCACAGGGGTCAGAACCGGCACCGGCGGCACCGGCAGAGGATTCTACCAATGACAGCAATGTGATTGTGGAAGAAACAGAACCGGCACCGGCACTTACACCGGAGGGGAATGCGGCATTGGTGGATGATTTTGGAGGCAATAAGCAGCTTATTACTGTTACGACCAAAGCTGGAAATTACTTTTACATCCTGATTGATAGGGCGAATGAGGACAAGGAGACTGCTGTTCACTTTCTGAACCAGGTGGATGAAGCGGATTTGATGGCACTGATGGAAGATGAAAATGTCAAAGAGGAGCCGGCTGCTGTGTGTAGCTGCACGACAAAATGTGAAGCAGGGGCAGTCAATACGGCCTGCCCGGTCTGCGCAACTGATAAGAGTAAATGTACGGGCAAAGCACCCGAACCTCCGGCAGAAACATCGGAGCCGGAAAAAGAGAAGCCTGCCGGATTGAACCCGGCTGCGCTGGCCCTTTTGCTGGCTCTGCTTGGTGGCGGTGGCGTATTTGCCTACTCGAAGCTCGTTAAGAATAAGCCTAAGACCAAGGGCAATGACAGTCTGGACGATTATGATTATGGCGAGGAAGATTCCGAGGAATGGGAAACCGAGGATGAGGAGTCGGACGAAACGGATGCTGACGGGGGCAGCACAGAAGAAGATGATGAGGACAGTGTGAAATGACCCGTTTCACAGACAGTCCCTATGAACGCATGATGACACGCAGGCCGGAGGGCGGGAAGGAAACTTCCCGTCCTCCTTCTTTACCCCACAGCCACCCCTGCTATGGTTGCGGGAATTATGGAAGACCCTGCGTAGGTATCTGTCACCGGGAAATGTCCCGATGGCTCAAAGAGAGGAGGAACCATCATGGCTCAACATAAATTGGTAATTGCCGAAAAACCATCAGTTGCCCAGAGTTTGGCGGCGGTGATCGGCGCAACCGTCCGTAAGGACGGGTATCTGGAGGGCAACGGTTGGCGTGTCAGCTGGTGCGTGGGCCACCTGGCCGGTCTTGCGGATGCAGACAGCTATGACCCAAAGTATGCCAAGTGGCGATATGATGATCTGCCTATCCTGCCGGAACATTGGCAGATGGTGGTGGGAAAAGATAAGAAAAAGCAGTTTGATATTCTCAAAAAGCTGATGAATGCCCCGGATGTGACGGAGGTGGTAAATGCCTGCGATGCCGGACGCGAGGGTGAGCTGATCTTCCGCAGCGTCTATGAGCTGGCAGACTGTCAAAAGCCTATGAAAAGGCTCTGGATTTCTTCGATGGAGGACTCTGCCATAAGGGAAGGCTTTGCAAACCTACGCCCCGGTGCGGATTATGACGGACTTCGGGATGCTGCCCTCTGCCGTGCCAAGGCCGACTGGCTGGTGGGAATCAATGCGACAAGGCTTTTTTCCGTGCTGTATCACCGAACCCTCAACATCGGGCGCGTGATGTCCCCGACGCTGGCGCTTATTGTTCAGCGAGAAGCTGAGATCGACACCTTTCAGCCGATTCCCTTTTATACCGTGGCGCTGGAGCTGCCCGGTCTTACCGTATCTGGGGAGCGCATGGCGGATAAGGCCGCTGCTGAGCAGCTGAAAGAAACCTGTCAGGGTGCAGCTGTCACGATCAAAAAGGTGGAGTGCAAGGAAAAGTCTGAAAAGCCGCCTGCCCTCTATGACCTGACTACTCTGCAAAGAGATGCCAACCGCCTGCTTGGATTTACAGCCCAGCAGACCCTGGACTATCTGCAAAGCCTGTATGAAAAGAAGCTCTGCACCTATCCCCGTACTGACAGCCGCTATCTGACCGGTGATATGGCAGACAGCCTGCCGGTGCTGGTGAACCTGGTTGCCAACGCCATGCCGTTTTGCAAAGAAATCGCCATTACCTGTGATCCGCATACGGTCATCAACGATAAGAAAGTAACTGACCACCACGCAGTAATCCCTACCAGAAATTTCAAGGATGCAGACCTTTCTGCCCTTCCTGCGGGAGAAAAGGCGGTGCTGGAGCTGGTATCCCTGCGTCTGCTGTGTGCCGTGGCCCAGCCCCATATCTATTCGGAAACCGTTGTGATTGCAGCGTGTGCCGGTGGGGAGTTTACCACAAAAGGAAAAACGGTGAAGCACCCCGGATGGAAAGCACTGGAGGACGCTTACCGTGCCAAAATGAAGGATGCAGAGCCGAAAAAAGAGGGCGCAGAGAAAGCCCTGCCGGAGCTGACCGAAGGACAGACCCTTTCGGTTTCTGCGGCAATCGTCAAAGAAGGCAAAAGCAGTCCGCCCCAGCACTTTACGGAGGACACCCTATTGTCCGCGATGGAGACTGCCGGAAAAGAGGATATGCCGGAGGATGCCGAGCGAAAAGGTCTGGGGACACCGGCCACCCGTGCCGGTATTTTGGAAAAGCTGGTATCTGCCGGTTTTCTGGAACGAAAAAAGAGCAGGAAAACGGTGCAGCTTCTTCCTTCCCACGATGCAGTATCCCTTATCACGGTGCTGCCGGAACAACTGCAATCGCCGCTTCTGACTGCCGAGTGGGAGTACCGCCTGGGCGAGATCGAGCGCGGGCAGCTTGCCCCGGAGGAGTTTTTGGACGGGATCAGCACCATGCTGAAAGATCTGGTGGGAACTTATCAGGTCATCAAAGGAACTGAGTACCTGTTCACTCCGCCCCGTGAGGTGGTGGGCAAATGCCCTCGCTGCGGCGGTGAAGTTGCAGAACTGCAAAAAGGCTTCTTCTGTCAGAATGATTCTTGCAAATTTGCAATCTGGAAAAACAACAAATGGTGGGCTGCCAAGAAAAAACAGCCGACCAAGGCTGTGGTGTCTGCGCTGCTGAACGATGGCTGTGTCCGTGTGACGGGGCTATATTCGGAGAAAACCGGCAAGACCTACGATGCCACTGTGGTTTTGGAGGACGATGGACAGTATGCCAACTTCAAGCTGGAATTTGACCAGCGGAAAGGAGGCAGCCGATGAAGCTCTCTTTAGTGGAACGGGAAACCATTCTCCTCTATAACCAGGCAGAACCAATGGCTGAGGTCTACACCCACGATCCCCATCTGATGGAGAAGCTGGAACTGCTGGCAAAAAAGCACCCCGACCAGATCACCCGAAAGGACGCCCATAACTTTACCGTCCCCAAGCGATGTGTATCAGTCAGGGAGCCATACAGCGCAGAACGCCGCAAAGCTGCCAGTGAACGGGCGAAAGCTGCCGGATACCAGCCCCCTGTGAGAAAGTCCAGCAGTTAAAGGCACATGGCAGAGAATGTATTTGAAGCAGTCAAGCAGTCGGTCAGCACCAGAGATGCGGCAGCGTTTTATGGGATCGAGGTCAAACGAAATGGCATGGCCTGTTGTCCCTTTCACGATGATAAGAACCCCAGCATGAAGGTAGACCAGCGATTCCACTGCTTTGGATGCGGTGAAGATGGGGATGTGATCGACTTTACCGCAAAGCTCTTTGACCTCTCCCCAAAAGAAGCGGCGGAGAAACTGGCACAGGACTTTGGCCTGATCTATGACAGTCAGGCCCCGCCCCGCAGGAGATATGTCCGGCAAAAAACCGAGGCACAGAAGTTTCGGGAGAATCGACAGCGCTGTTACCGCGTACTGTCCGATTACTACTATCTGTTGAAAAAATGGGAAGCCGACCGTTCTCCCAGGACACTGGAGGAAGAACCGCACCCCCGCTTTGTGGAAGCAATCCAGAAGAAAACCTATGTAGAGTACCTGCTGGACCTTTTTCTTTATGAAAGTGAAGAAGAACAAAAGGCATGGATTGCAGAACACACAGCAGAAATCACACACTTGGAAAGGAGATTGAAAATCATGGCTGAGAACAAACCCACCAACCGAGAACGGCTAAGGGAAATCACAGATGGCATCGAGCAGGGCATCAAAGAACTGTTTGAGAGTGAAAAGTATATGCGCTATCTGTCCGTCATGTCCCGCTTCCACCGCTATTCGGTAAACAACACCATGCTCATCTATATGCAGAAGCCGGACGCCACATTGGTAGCCGGATACAATAAGTGGAAAGACCAGTTTGAGCGTCATGTAAAAAAGGGCGAGCATGGCATTACCATCATCGCTCCCACACCGTATAAGAAGAAAATCGAGGAGCAGAAGCTGGACCCAGATACCAAGGCTCCGATTCTGGATAAAGACGGAAAGATCGTCACAGAGGAAAAAGAAATCGAGATTCCCATGTTTCGCCCTGTCAAGGTCTTTGATGTGAGTCAGACCGACGGGAAACCTTTGCCGGAGCTTGCTTCCTCCCTTTCCGGCAATGTGCCAAATTATGAGGCATTCATGGAGGCCCTGCGCCGCAGCGCACCGGTGCCGATTACTTTTGAAGCAATGGCTGCTGATACGGACGGCTATTTTTCTGCTGATCATCAGAAAATTGCCATTCGTCAGGGCATGAGTGAGGTGCAGACAGTTTCGGCCACGGTTCATGAGATTGCCCACAGCAAGCTCCATGACCCTAAAAAATATGAAATGCTACCGTCATGGAAGGTTGTGCAGGAGAGTGAAGGTGGAACCAAACATGATTTCAAGTTGGATTTTGCCACAGAAAAAGAAGCCGAACAGTTTGCTTCTGATATGGATTGGCGTTATGTGGACGAAAATCAGTTTGAATGGCGTCTTGCAGTTGAGGAAGATGCAACCGCAGAAAAACAGGCAATCAAAAACCGTCACACGGAAGAAGTGGAGGCTGAAAGCATCTCCTATGCAGTCTGCAAATATTTTGGCATCGAGACTGGAGAAAATAGCTTTGGCTATATTGCCAGTTGGAGTCAGGGCAAGGAACTGAAAGAGTTGAGAGCCAGTTTGGAGACCATCAACAAAACCTCCGGCACTTTGATCTCCGACATTGAGCGCCACTATAAGGAAATCTGCAAAGAGCGCGGAATCGACCCTCATGCAAAGGCAGAGCCGGAAACCGCCCCGATAGAGCAACCAACCAGCAATCTGACTTACTATGTAGCAGAGTGCATGGAATTTCCAAACCTCGGAGAATACCACGATAACCTGTCTTTGGAGGAAGCAATCCGCATTTATCAGGAGATTCCGGCAGAACGAATGAACGGGATCAAGGGCATTGGTTTTGAGCTGAAAGACGGAAGCGACTATGAAGGACCTTTTCCGATTTTGACCGGCCAGACCATTGACCTGGACACCATCCAGGCAATCGACTATTACCGTGATAATCCTCTGGTGCAAAAAGCGGTAAAGGAACTGGCTGCGGCAATGCCGGAAATGGAAGTGCTGGGGGCGGATGCCAACCAGCAGGAGGCTTTGTTTCTGATTGACGATGCCACCTATCTTCATATCCAGTCCTGTGACAGCGGCTGGGACTATACCCTTTACGATGCCGCATCCATGAAAGAGCTGGATGGTGGTCAGCTGGATATGCCGGAGATTTCCCGCATGAAGGCAGTTCTCCAGATTTGTGATGACAACGATTTGGGCAGAGACTCGGTAAAATACGCACCGTTGTCCATGATTGAGACCTTGCAGGAAGCTGCCTACCAGCAGATGCAGGCAGAGGCCAGTCAGATGGCTGCTTCTTCTCAGCTGCCGGAAGCACAAGAGCAGGCGCTGGATGAATACCCTATGCCTGATGAGCAGGTATCCACACCGGATATGCAGGAATACGGCTACTTCTATGATGGGATGCTCCCTGTCACCAGAGAACGGGCGCTGGAACTGGATGCCGCTGGTTTGACCGTCTATGTGCTGCATGAGGACAATACGGAGAGCATGGTGTTTGACCCGCAGGAAATCATGGATCATGGCGGTCTTTTTGGCGTGGACCGTGAGGAATGGGAGAAAAGCCCTCAGTTCCACGAAAAGGTCATGGAGCGTCAGGAACATCAGCAGGAACGCGAACAGGCATTTCTATCCCAGAACAGAGATTGCTTTGCTATCTACCAGGTGAGCCGTGACGATCCGCAGAATGTGCGCTTTATGAATCTGGATTGGTTAAAGTCCCATGACATTTCCATAGACCGCAGCAATTATGACCTCATTTACACAGCTCCGCTGAGGGAGTCTGGCACGGTACCGGAGCAGCTGGAAAAACTATATGAGCAGTTTAATCTGCAAAAGCCGGCGGATTTTCACAGTCCTTCTATGAGTGTCAGTGACATCGTTGCGATCAAGCAGGACGGTAAGGTATCCTGTCATTACTGTGACAGTGTTGGTTTTACCCAGATCCCCGGATTCCTGCCGGAAAATCCGCTGAAAAATGCGGAGATGGCCGTGGAGGACGATTACGGCATGATCGACGGTATCATCAACAATGGCGCAAAAGAGCCTACGGTGGCAGAGCTGGAACAGCAGGCCCGCAACGGTCAGCCCATTTCCCTCATGGATTTGGCTACCGCTGCCCATCGGGAGGAACGGGAAAAGAAAAAGTCCGTCATGGAGCAGCTGAAAAGCCAGCCCAAGGCAGAACACAAAAAGATAGCGCCAAAAAAGAGTGCGGAAAGGGAGATTTGATATGGGAAACTTTACTTTTGAGGAAATGAACCTGATGTGCATTTACAATACCGGCAGCCGCACCGGACTGATCGACAGCCTGCGTGAGATGCGCGGCGAGCTGGCCCCGGAGGAAACCGAGCTGCGGGAGTTGACAGACAGCGCACTGGGCAAGCTCCAGGCCATGAGTGATGCCGAGTTTGCCGAGCTGGAGTTGTATCCGGATTTTGACCAGTAAACACCATAATCGCAGGGATGGGGTGGCAATATGCCACCCCACCTTTTTACCCCAAAACTGAAAGGAGGACAGAACACTATGCCAACCAAAGCTGAACTATATGCACAGATGGCGGAGAAGGTGACAACGCAGCTCACGGGGAGCTGGCAGGAATGGGCAGGGTTTCTCACCACTGCTTCCCGCCTTTACAAGTACCCGTTCCATGAGCAGTTGATGATCTACGCCCAGCGTCCGGACGCCACCGCCTGTGCAGAGTACGATTTGTGGAATGAAAAGATGGGCCGGTATGTAAGGCGCGGCTCCAAGGGAATTGCTCTGGTGGACGATTCCGGGGACAGGCCCCGCCTGCGCTATGTTTTTGATATTTCCGACACCGGAACCCGTGAACATTCCCGCACTCCCTGGCTGTGGCAGCTGGAGGAGCGCCATTTGGATTCGGTGCAGGCCATGCTTGAGCGCACCTATGATGTTTCCGGTGATGACCTTGCCGGACAGCTCACCGAGGTAGCCGGAAAACTGGCTGAGGAATACTGGACGGAGCATCAGCAGGACTTCTTCTATATCGTTGACGGTTCCTTTTTGGAGGAATATGATGAGTTTAACATCGGAGTACAGTTCAAGGCAGCAGCCACCGTCAGTATCACTTACGCTTTGATGTCCCGCTGTGGACTGGAGCCGGAACGCTACTTCGACCACGAAGATTTCATGGCGATCTTTGATTTCAATACTCCGGCAACCATCGGAGCGCTGGGAACAGCGGTCAGCCAGATCAACCAGCAGGTGCTGCGGCAGATCGGCGTTACCGTCCGAAATGCAGAGCGCGAAGCCAACCAAGAAAGGAGCAAACAAGATGAACAATCCCATGACCTATATCCAGAACGGAGACTATCTGATTCCCGACCTGAAGCTGAGCCAGCAGCCGGAGAAACCCCTGGGCAAGTACGGAAGGATGAGGAAAACCTACCTGAAGGAACACCGTCCCATCCTCTACAACCAGATGTTGCTGAGCGAGAAGCTGTACCCGCACCTTCTGGAGATCGACGAGACCGCCCAGAGCAGACTGGAGCAGATGATGCCCCAGCTGGCGAAGGAAGCGGGAGCCACCGAGGAACTGAAAGCCAGCGATCCCATGAAGTGGGTGGGGCTGATGAACACCTGCAAAGCCCAGGCCGAGGAAATCCTGATGGCGGAGCTTATCAACAGCTGACTCTAAACCTGTTCCTCTCCGAAGCGGAACAGATCCAATCCATAGATGAAGCAGAGAATGTAGCGCATACATCCTCTGCTTTTTCTTTTGCCCAAAATGATATTGACCATGTGCTGCGTTTGGGCGGCAATACAGACCGTCAAAGGGAGCGTGTGGTTGCAGCCTTTGAAAAGCAGAAAACCACCGCTGAGATTGCCGAGATACTGAAAACGCTGTACCACGGCGGCAATGGCCTTGGCAGTGTGAGCGCATGGTATGCCGAGGATGGTATCCATCTTTCCCACGGGAAGTCTGTCCGTTATGACAGGTCTGCCCAGGTCATTTCCTGGGAGAGCGCCGCAGAGCGTATCGGGGAGCTTTTGGAGAGCGGCCAGTTTGCCTCCAATGTGGAGCTTGCAGAAGTGGCAGGCTATGAACGATCCCTCCTTGCAGAAAAGCTCTGGTATCTGTATCACGATCTCAGTGAGGATGCCAGAGAAGCCGGATATTTGTCCTGCCTGTCAGAGATCAAAGGCAATGGTTTCCCGGAGGAGACCCGCCACCTGATGGAGCAGCTGAGTGAACCGGCTTTCCGCCAGACCCTCAAGGAAGAATACGCTGCCTTCTGGACTGCCTATCAGCAGGACCGTGACCTGTTGCGTTTTCACTATCATAGACCGAGGGAGATCTGGGAGAACCTGAAGGACCTTGACCTGCCCCGCAGGACCTTTTCTTCAGAGCTTTCCCAAGTGCCAACCGTCCAGCACTTTATTACCGAGGATGAGATCGACGCCGCCATGACCGGCGGAAGCAGTTTCGCCGGTGGAAAAGGCCGTATCTATGCGTTTTTCATGGCAAACCATACGGATAAGGAGAAAGTGAGATTCCTCAAAGACGAGTATGGCATTGGCGGACGCTCTCATGCCCTGTCCGGTGCAACACACAGCGGCGAAGATCACGATGGGAAAGGACTGCACTATAAAAAGCAGGACTGCCCGGATGTTCACTTGAACTGGGAAAAGGTTGCCAAGCGCATTACCTCACTTGTCCAGAAAGACCGCTATCTTACCGAACAGGAACAGGCGCAGTATGACAAAATCCAGGCTGAAAAGGAATTGGCAGAAGAAGATGCCATCCAAGCCCAGCAGCCGGAGGTGGAGAAAGAAACGCCAAAGCCTATCCTTCGGGAGCAGTTTGAGCAGTATAAGCCTGTGGTGACTGCCGCTATTTCCGAGGATGCCGCATACCGCAATGCCTGCGGGCATTCTGACCGTGAAAATGCTGTCATCGAGGGCAATGCCGCTGTGCGCCGTGCGGTTCTTGGTTCTAAGGATATGGAGCTGATCCGACTCTATTCGGATGTGCCGGAGTTCCGTCAGCGTCTGCACCGGGAAGTGATCGACGAGACCTATCCAAAGCTCCATGAGCTTCTGCGCCCTCTTTCTCAGGAAGATATTGATACTGTCCTTTGTGCATGGAACGGCAATATCGAGAGTAAACACGCTGTTGTCCGCTATATGAAAGACCATGCAAGAGAAAAAGATACCGCCGCATGGCTGGCTCAGGAATACGGCGGCAGTAACAGCAACAGCCTGTTCGTTGTCCGTGCCGGCAGCCCGGAGGAAACGCAGCTGCCCTGGCCGAAGGTACAGCGCAGGCTTGCCCAGCTCATTCAGGAGGAACGGTTTTATACCGAAGAAGAACAGGATCGTTTTGACAACATCGACCCAATCGCCATCCGGGAAGCTCTGGAGGAAAGAGGGATCGTCAACGGCCAGGTGGCAGACCCGGAAAAACTGGACAATGATCCGTTTATCCAACAGGTGAGGTCAGATGCAGAGCAGATTGCAGATGCCGAGACAGAGCAGACTTCCGAAGTTTCCATTTCCGATGAGGAATATGACGCAGTTCGCCGCCCAATTCCGCAAAGAACCTCCTATGACCCAGCCGCCCCGGTCTATGCCGTGGGCGATACCGTGTATATCGAGGATGACGCCTATCAGATCACCGAGCTGCGGGAGGACACCGTACAGCTTCTGCCCACCGGGATGGTATATCCCATCTACCGGGCAGAGCGCAAAGAACAGTTCGAGCAGCTGCTTCGGGCAGACCGCCGCAATGCTTACTATACCGAGTTTCTTCCTATTGACCCGGACAAGGCAGAACAAGACTTGCGGGATGTATTGGCTCATGGACTGATGGATGAAGCGGATAAAAAGCAGATTTTCACGCTGCTGCAATCCGGCAGGAGCAACAGCGAGATCGCCTACTGGCTGAGCAGAGCCTATTCCGGTGAGATTGAGACACTGAATCTGGAGACCGGCGATATTGTCGATTACCGTACCACGGCACAGGGCATAGAACTGGAAGTCATGGATGCAGAGGAAAAGCGTCTGGCTATGCTGTATTTCCGCTGGGATGAGGTTGCGCCTTTGCTGCGCGGGATGTATGCCCGTCAGCAGGACGGTTTTGGACAGGAACAGCCCCAACCGGCTACCGAATCCCCGACCTTCCATTCCGAGACCATGGCCGTCTATCCGGGCGATAAGAACAATCTGCCTTATGATGTGGTGGTGGAACGACTGCATATCGAGGAGCCGGAGCCGCCAGCCCCTGTGACTGAGCCGGAGAAAACCTTTGAGGAAGTGCTGGACGAACACCCGGTTTCCATTCAGGTCAATGGCCAGTGGCAGACCTTTCCCAATGCCAAAGCTGCCGAGGAAGCCTCCTATGAGGAATACAAGGCTAACCTGCGCCGCAATGCAAAAAACTTCCGCATTACAGATGAGCATTTGGGTGTGGGCGGTCCGAAAGCCAAGTTCCAGGCAAATGTCAATGCGATTCGTTTGCTGAAAGAGCTGGAAGCTGCCGGACAGCAGGCAAGCCCCGAACAGCAGGAGGTTCTTTCTCGATATGTGGGCTGGGGCGGTCTCTCTGATGCGTTTGACCCGGAGAAACCGGCATGGGCTTTAGAGTATGCCCAGCTAAAAGAACTGCTGACCCCGGAGGAATATGCCGCCGCCAGAAGCTCTACCCTCAACGCCCATTACACCAGCCCTACGGTCATTCAGGCCATCTATGAAGCGGTGGGCCGTATGGGATTTGAGACCGGAAATATTCTGGAGCCGTCTATGGGTGTGGGCAATTTCTTTGGTATGCTGCCGGAGAAAATGCGAAACAGCCGTCTGTACGGCGTGGAGCTGGACCCTGTTTCCGGGCGCATCGCAAAGCAGCTCTATCCCAAGGCGGACATCACAGTAGGCGGCTTTGAGACCACCGACAGGCGTGACTTCTTTGACCTTGCCATCGGCAATGTGCCTTTCGGCCAGTATCAGGTCAACGACAAAGCT